>JAEEGL014738425.1_pt1 | contig 29143 bp, 34 predicted proteins | sample 9134231 | NCBI WGS metagenome assembly JAEEGL01 (sample SAMN16246548, study PRJNA631951) | gut metagenome | biome: gut microbiome; feature: rumen; material: fiber-attached | host: Bos | place: Iran: Karaj | collected 2018-10 | reverse complement strand
GCTTTTTGGCGCATCCTATGGAATAATCAAGAATGTGTTTGTTTCCGGTAATGTCACTGGAAGCAATGATAGCGCTATTCTTGCAGGTATTGCACAAGACATAGATAACTGTCATGTAAGTGGTTCTGTAAAAGGAAACAAGCAAGTAGGTGGTATAGCAGGAAATGCCCATGGAAGTGTTAGTAATAGTTATTCTAATGCTAATATAACATCTACCAATAAACAAAGTGGTTCTTTATTAGGCATTGCCGGTGGTATAGTTGAAAACTGTTATGCAACAGGCAATGTCAATAGCGAAGAGGCTCAAGCTGGCGGCTTAATTGGTGTTTCAACTGGTGAAATAAGAAACTGTTATGCTACAGGGAATGTAATATCCCAAAGCGGATACGCAGGCGGTTTGGTGGGTGATGCTCAAGCAGATATTTTTGACAGTTATGCTACTGGTAATGTTAAAGGTGTTGACAGTGTGGGTGGACTTGCAGGGATATCTGAAGCTATAACGAATTGCTATGCTACAGGTAATGTATCTGGTAATCAGTGGGTAGGTGGGTTGGCAGGATGTAATTTAAACACTGTTGATAAGTCATATGCTATTGGGAATGTAATCGGACATGGTGCAGTAGGCGGATTGGCAGGCGCAAATGCGGCAAACATTGAAAATTCGTACGCATTGGGCAATGTCGAAGGATTTGATTGTGTAGGTGGTTTTTTAGGACTAGCTTATAATGATGTTGAAAATTGTTATTCTAAAGGTAATGTAAAATGTACCGGAGTTGGTGAAGGTATTGATTATGATGATTTTTTAGTTATCGAAGATAATTCAATAGTAACGGTAGCAAATGGACAATCACTCAAGACTTCTCCTATTTCGCTGCAAGTGGGGATTAATAGTGGTACTAGTTCACAAATTAGTGTTAATACTGATTTAAATATAAAATTGTTGATAAATGATTTGACGAGCGATAGTGCTTATAACAGTATAACAAGTTTCTTAAACCAACTGAGCCAAAAGGCGACAGAGCTCGGCGCAGCACAGAACAGGCTCGAATCAGCACTCGAAAGTAACTTGGTACAGATGGATAACCTTACCTCATCACTTTCAACCATACGAGATGCAGATATTTCAGAAGTTTCATCAGACTTCATTCGTCAGCAGATACTGCAGCAAGCAGCCGCAACTTTGATGTCGACCGCTAATCAATCTCCTGCAATAGCATTGCAGTTGATATAATATCCTTTTACCAAAACCTTCTCACATGGCGAATGGTAAATTGTATTGCTTTGTTGTTGATAAAGAATCTACATTTCGACAAAATATTAAGAAATGTAAACAATATTTTAAACTTTGAAATTAGGGTTTTTATTTTAACTTTATATATATAAGAATAAACAAAATGTAAGGATTTCAAATATGCTGACATTTACAAATTCCGAGGACAGACAGAGCCAATGCTTCCATTTATTAGGAACAGCAAAACCGGCAAACTCAACTACTCATTTGATTACTAACAATACTTCTTTGATTTCAAGAAGTACATCTTTGTTATCACAAGATTGTGAAGACAGTTGCAGTTTTTATTCAGGACCTACTGATGCAGCTATATTATCGTTCGCTGAGCAAGCAGAATCTTGTGGTTCTATAGCTTATGAAGGAAGTGAATCTTGCGGTTCAATAGCATATTCAGGAGGAGCAGATATATCTTCAAGTACTTCGGCAGGTTTTTCATCCGGAGGTTGTAGTTCCGGCGGAGGCTGCAGTTACAGTTGTTAATAAAAAAAAAGAGGAAGTTCAAATTTTGAACTTCCTCTTTTTTTAACCGTGTCTGACTACTTGCAAATACGTTTTTTTTGTTCTATCATAGCTCTTACGGCGACATGGCCAAGTGGTAAGGCAGAAGCCTGCAAAGCTTTTATCCCCAGTTCGAATCTGGGTGTCGCCTTTTAAATTGCAACTATTCACTATGATGTATCGATATGGAAACACTGGAATTAAATAGTCTTTGGGAGGAAGTTAAAGCGGAGCTCATTAATGAGTTACCGGAAAATGTCCATCCTTGGATTACACCGCTTGAAGTCACCGGGTATGATAAGGGTGTACTCACTGTTGTGACCGGCCAAATGATGGGCAGAGATTTGCTCAGAAGAAATTATTATAAAAGTATTGTCGATGTTCTCAAGAACGTTACAAAAAATCCTGAATCGGATTTTGTTATAATCTTTGATGAAAATGCCGCAAAATCACTTAAGAAAGAGAATGAAAAACTTCAGAAAAGGATTAACATTGCTATTCAAAAAGAACAGGCAATGGAGAACCTTTCTTATATGCAGTCTGCTTCCAACTTGAATCTTAAGTACAAGTTTGAAAATTTTGTGGTCGGCAAAAATAATGAATTTGCTTATAAAGTAACGAAAGCTGTTGCAGAAAACCCCGCTCAAAAATATAATCCGCTTTTTATATATGGGAATGCAGGTTTGGGAAAAACTCACCTTATGCAAGCAATCGGGCATTATACGATATTTAAAAATCCGAAGCTTAAAGTTAAATATACAAAAACAGAGGATTATGTTGACGATTTTATTTCAAACAGCAGAAACAGCAAAGATACAATTGAAAACATGTCTAAATTTAACAAGAAATATACAAATATCGATATTATTTTAATTGATGATATTCAGTTTATCGAATCCAAAAAGAAAACAATGGCTCAAATGCAGCATACCTTTGATACTCTTTATAACAAAGGGAAACAGATTGTAATAACTTCGGATAGGTTGCCCAAAGATATTCCGACTCTGACATCAGCGTTGTGTTCTAGATTCGAGATGGGTTTGATGGTAGAATTAACTCCTCCTGACAAGAAAAACAGGGTGGATATATTGAAAAAACTGGCCGAAGATAACAAAATTGATTATGCGGAAGATGCTTTGAATTATATAGCTGACAATTTTACAAATAATGTTAGAGAACTTGAGGGCGCATTTAATAGGGTAAGTGCATATGCTGATATCACATCAAGGCCCTTAACCTTGGATTTAGCGAAAGAAATTCTGAAATGTGAGGATAAATCTAAAGAAATAACATTTTCAACTATTGCAGAAGTTACTGCTAAGTATTATGATATAACCCTTGATGATATTAAAAGTTCTGCAAAAAACCAGAAGGTGTCATCGGCAAGACATATGGCGGTGTATTTAACAAGGGAATTACTCAATAAGAGTTTTACAAGTATAGCCGAGTTTTATAATAAGAAGCATACCACTATAATGTTCGCATATGACAAAATAAAAAAAGATATTATGGCAGATAATAAATTAGCCGTTGCGGCAAGAGAAATTAAGCAAGCTTTGAAGGTCATATAGCCTGACTTGATACTCGTCATAAAATAAGTTTTATGATATTTAATATAATAAATAGAAATGGAGCAATTATGTTAGAGAGCATAAAATTTATGATGAGTCTTAAATCAATAGACAAAGATATCTCTGACAACAATTTTGAATTGGCTCTGGCAAAGTTGAATCTGCTTATCAAGGAAGATTTTCGTCCCGCTGTTACTTATCTGAAGCGTGGGCAATTGTGCAAAAAATTGTTAATGCTCGAGGATGCATATTCTGACTTTACATATATTATTGAGCATTGTGCAGAAAAAAATAAAGCTTACTATGAAAGAGCTTTTTTGAATTTTGAGATATCAAATTTTTATCAGGCGATTTTAGATGCCGATAAAATTTTGGAAATTGACGAAGATAATTTTGATTTAAAAAGAATTAAGATTCTTTCGCTGATATATTCAAAGCAAGAAAAGCTTTCTATCGAATACTTATTTGAGGTTTTTGCTAATTCAAAATATAGGGCGATTCAGTTCCTTTTTAACGAAGTTGCAAAAGTTTTGGCTCAAGATGAATATTCAAGAGGGCTAAAGTTGCTGGATATTATAGATTATATCGATAAAGATAATCCGATAAAAATACTTAAAGAGGCGACAATATACGGATACGTAGGTGATACAGAAACACAGGATAAGTTGTTGAGCAGAATTGATTCTGTGTTTCCAAAGTATTTTGTTTCACATTTCAGGTTTAGTGATATGTATAAAGAGAAAGATTTGCTGGAAATTTGTTTTCTCTTAGAACTTTCTATATTTGATAAACACGGTATGTTTGCTTACCCGATGAAGGTTTTGGAAGGATATAAAAATCATCTTGAAGGCCATATCGTTGACTCAAAAACTTGTTTTGAGGATGCTATCAAACTTAATCCTTCAAAGCCTGAGGCATATGTTTTGCTAGCCCAAACAATGCAGCTTATGTCGGGTTATGATAATCCGGAATACAAAAAAGAAGCCGAGGCTAACTACAAAATAGCGGAAGAAATTTACCTAAAAGAAAATCTGCCCCAAAAAGCTGAAGATATGAGAAGACAGATAAAACATTTGAATTCGTCTTTAAGTTTCCGCTAAATTAAAACTTCCTATTGTAAATTTTTTCTGCTAATATATTATTGAGGGCTATTGCGATGGGAAAGAAATTTAATGTATCGATATTACTGTTATGTTTGATATTTGGAATTAATTATGCCGATGCGAAACTAACGAAAGAAGCGCATGATTTGTATCAGCAAGCATGTCAGTATGAATATAAAAATGATTATAGTATGGCAATAGATATTATAAACAAAGCGTTGCAAATTAATGGTGAAGATGCAATGCTCTATACAAAAATTGCAGGCCTTTATGCCGATACAGGAAATTATCCTGAAGCACTATCTGCATACAAAAAAGCAGTAAAGCTCCGTCCGAATGATGCATTTATATATATAAGTATGGGGAATATACTGCAAACACTCGGTGATTATGACAATGCATATAATGCTTTTAAACAGGCTCAGTCGATATATCCTGAATACAAATATAATGCTCTGAATATTGCAAATGTTGAATATTTTCGTAAAAATTATGAAAGCGCAATAGAGAATTATAATACTTTCTTAAATGCTTATCCGAATAACATGGAAGCAAGTGAGAACCTTGCAGAAGTATATATGTTGTCGAAGAATTACGAAAAAGCCTGTGAAATTTATTCGGGTATTTATAAGAAATATCCATCTGCCTTTAATGGTTTTGAAAAATATGGCATGGCTTTATTTGAAACAAAACAATACCAAGTAGCCGCAACAATGTTTGAAAAAGCTTTTGCCGAAACCAGTGACAGTGAAAATTTGGCTGCAAAACTTGCGTTGACATATCAGAATTTAGGTGAAAATGAGAAAGCATTAAGTTACTTCCATAAAACATTTGAAATTAATCCGAATTTAACAGCGCTAAGGTTTGATTATGCCAATTTACTCGGAAATATGAATAGGTATGAAGAAGCAATTGAACAATACAAAGCTTATTTAAAAGCATACCCAAATGATGCGGATGCATATAGAAATATGGGTGTTGTATATAAGAATATTAACAATATGCAGCTCGCCATTTCAAATTTGGAAAAATCTTATAGCTTAAATCCTGTAGGTGTACAAACTCAAAAAGAATTGGCACTCTGTTACCATTCGCAAAATGATTTTACAAATGCTCTAAAATACTATAACCTTGCTCTAAAAGCAGAACCTGAGAATCTGGAGTTACTTGCCAATAAAGCTTTAACATTGCATGCGATGGATAACTATGTTTCAGCGATTGAATTATATAAGGAGATTTTGAGCAAAAAACCAAATGAAAGAATTGAACAGAATCTTACATCTGCTTCCATTGCTTACGCGTACAGTCTTTACGAAAAGAAAGATTATAGCCAGGCAATATTGTATTTTGAAGATGCAATCAGTCTGAATCCTAAAGAGGCTTCCGCTTATTTTGGATTTGGTTTGGCAAACGAACAGATAGGGTGCACGGATGTGGCGCTTAAAAGTTATCAAAAAGCTGTTTCGCTTGCACCTGGAAATAAGGATTATGCAGTAAAACTTAACAGCTTAACCGAAAAGCTCGCTAAAGCAAATTCTGAAGAGGAGGCGAAGGGGCAAACAACTGAAGCTAAGTCGAACTCTGAACCGGAGATTAGCATAATCACACCTGTGGTAACGGCCGAAGAACCGTTAAATTACGAAACTCTTGTATCCAGAGGAGATGATGCATATAAAAAACAGGCTTATGACGTGGCAATAGATTACTATACAAAAGCGGTCGTGTACAAACCTTCTGATATTGGTATTATGCTAAAAATCGCAAATATATATAAAACAACCGGCGACAATCAAAAAGCTTTAAACTTCTATGACAGAGTTATTTCTGTTGATTCAGAGAATTCTGATGCATATTTTCATAAAGGTTTGGTATATGCCGGAATGAAAGATTATGACAATTCAATAAAATGTTTTGAAAAGGTAGTTCAATTTTCACCTGAATATCCTTATGCATATTATTCAATCGGAATGGCTTATGAGCAAAAGGGTATGATTGACAAGGCGATTGAATACTATTATCTGTATTCTGGTCTGGAAACAGATCCTGGTATATTGAGTGTGGTAGAGCAAAAGATTAAAAAACTGGAAGCTAATTAATGAAAAAGTTGCTGTGTGTATTAGCTGTTTTTTTGATTTCGGGACTTTGCTTATCAGCCCTTGCGTATAAAAAAGGGATTTTGCTTTTTAATACCGAACCTATTACAAAAGAGAATGCGCTTTCAGATGAGATGGTATTTGGTGTAGGGCAAAGGGTATACTATCTTTTTATTGCACCTAAAAAGATGAAGAACAAATTTATAAGGGTGCAAATATTTAAAATGACTGATAAAGCTCCATGGGGTGGAAATGAGGTCTTGCGCACAAAAGATTTTCGGCTGATGAAAGACCAAAGATACTATCATACCGACTATTTTACTCTGCATGAAAAAGGCAGATATGTGATGCAGGTGTTTTCAATAGATGATTTTCAGCATCCGCTTGCAGTTGATTTCTTTTATGTGAAGTAATTTCATTTATAAATGAAATAAATTGAGTATTGTAGCATATACCAAATTATTGTATAATTGTCTTGTGCAATCCTAATGAAGGAGAGAGTATGAGCGAGATTTGCGAAAATTGGACACAATGGCTTAAGGAAAATCGTTTTGCAGGCCAAACACCTGAAATGATTGAACAAACTACAAAATGGCTTGAAGCGGTAAGGGATGTTATCCTTGTATTTGCTGAAATCCAACCATATGAAACAATTTTGGATATAGGTACAGGTACAGGACTATTGGCGTTTAAAGCATTGGAAATGCAAGAATGTAAGGGAAATGTCATTTTTTCGGATAAATTTCAGGACTGTTTGAATGACTGTCAAAGGATTTTAGACAAATCCTGTGTGACTGAGGGATATCAGATGCTTCTATGCCCTTGTGAGCATATAGCACTTCCTGATAGTACAGTTCATAAGGCTTTAATGCGTTCGGTACTTGTTCACATCGTGAATAAGCAGCCGGCAATTAGTGAAATATACAGAGTGCTTAAACCGGGTGGTAAATTCTGTGCATTTGAACCTGTTATACGTTCAAATACGCGTTATTGGGAAATATTAGACCCTGTATATGTAGAAAAATACGAAGATTTTAAACGCGTAGAAAATGAAATTATGGAAAATCCGTTAGATTCGTTGTGTAACTTTGATCAGGATACGTTGAGAACAAATCTGCAAATTGCCGGATTTTCTGTGCCGGAAGTTAAGGTACAAGAGGTTAAATCTAATTATGTTGTGCAGGATGGAATGGTGGAACAGTGGTTTAATAATCCTCCTTCTCCGGGTCAGCCTACAACAAAAGAAAGATATTTAAAATACTTTGATGAACAGACGGTTGATAAATATATGCAGGATGTTCAGAATTATTTGACAGGCAGAGAAATCAGCCTTAAGACTAATGCTGTATTTATTAATGCTATGAAATAAAAAGGAAATAATAATGGATAAGCAAACAGCAATAATAATTCCGGCGAGGTACGGTTCATCGAGACTGGAGGGAAAACCGCTGCTGGAAGCTTGCGGGAAGCCTATTATACAATGGGTTTGGGAAAAGGGCATTAAATGTGATGGTATAGATAGAGTTATTGTCGCAACTGATGATGAGCGGATTTATAATGCCTGCAAAGGATTTGGGGCAGAAGTCGAAATGACCTCAACTGAACACAAAAGCGGAAGTGACAGAATAGCCGAAGTCGCTTCAAGACATCCAGAAATATCATATATAATAAATGTTCAAGGCGATGAACCTTTGATAGAACCGGATAATATAGAGCTTGTAAGAAAAGGGGTTGTTGAAGACGACAATGCTGATATCTCAACCCTTGTAAGAGAAATTAAAGATGAAGATGAAATAAATAACCCAAATCTTGTGAAATGCGTATTTGATATAAATGGGTATGCAATGTATTTTTCACGTTCAAAGATTCCGTATGAACGTAATCAAGGTAAAACCAAATTTTACGGTCACTTGGGAATCTACGGGTACAAAAAAGAAGCCTTGTTTAAGATGACAAAATTAGCGCAAACCCCTTGCGAAATGGCAGAAAGTCTTGAACAATTGAGAGCACTCCAAAACGGCATGAAAATAAGAGTTTCGGTTGTTGAAAATGTTCCCGTAGGCATTGATACGATGGAAGATTTTAATAGATTTAAGAGCATGGTTGAGGCATAGTTCATTATCGGGGCGTTAAATGAATATAAAAACGGAAATTACAAAACTTCATTACGGTAAAAACAAAAAAGGAATACTTTTTTATTTACTTAAGTTTTTTTCAATGTTTTATGCTATTGGAAGTGGTCTAAAGAATTTCCTTTATGACAGAGAAATAATTAAGCCCAAACATGTTGATGCTTTTGTAATTTCGGTCGGGAATTTAACAACAGGTGGCGTTGGGAAGACGCCTGTCGTTGCTGAAATTGCAAAATATTATGTTAATGCGGGAGAAAAAGTCGCAATAGTATCCCGAGGATACGGGGGTAAATTAAACAATAAAGAAGTTCATGTTATTTCTGATGGAATAAATTTGCACTATAATGCGGAAATGGCAGGTGACGAACCATATTGGTTGGCTGTTAATTTGAATCTCTGTGCTGTCTTGACATGTTCTAACAGATATAAAGCGTGCAGATATGCAGTAAATAGTCTTGGTGTGACAAAAATCATTCTTGATGACGGTTTTCAACACAGAAAATTGTACAGGGATTTGGATATAGTTCTTGTTGACTCAGAAAAACAATTTGGAAACAATTGTCAGCTTCCTGCCGGACCTTTGAGGGAAGGTTCTGGGAATCTAAAGCGTGCGGATAAAATTGTAGTAGTTAGCAAAAATATTAGTCATGATTCAGCGAAATTATTTGCTGATACATTAAACAAAGAAATCAAAATTGATGCCGAAATATGTAAAGTAGAGCCTGATTATATTTATAATATAATTTCCGGCGAACATTTACAAAAAGGGGCTGAAATTACTGCGTTATGCGCGATTGGACAGCCGGAGCAATTCTATAAATTTTTGGAAAATGATTATATAATAAAAGATAAAATTACGTTTGATGACCACCATCAATATGTTGAAGATGATATTAAAAATATTGACGGTAATATTGTAACCACGGAAAAAGATGCGGTTAAACTTTCTTTGTTAGGCAAAACAAATATTTTTGCATTAAAATTGAAAACAGAAGTGGATACAAAAAATTTATTAGAAGTATAAAATTTAGGAGAATATTTTATGTCAGTAGATGATACGTTGGTTATGATTTTGGCAGGCGGTGAAGGAAAGAGGCTCCATCCGCTTACAAAAGACAGAGCTAAGCCAGCTGTTCCTTTTGGTGGAAGATACAGAATTATTGATTTTGTATTGAACAATTTTATAAATTCAGGTTTCTTTAAAATAAAAGTTTTGACTCAATACAAGTCGGATTCTTTGAACAAACATATAACTCACGGTTGGACACTATCTCCATTCTTAAATCAATATGTCGATTTAGTTCCTGCACAAATGAGAACCGGAGGAAGCTGGTATAAAGGAACAGCAGATGCTGTTTATCAGAATGCTTTTCACATACACGATGAAAATCCGAATTATGTGTGTGTATTTGGTGGTGATCATATTTATAAGATGGACGTGTGGCAGATGTTGAAGTTCCATAAGAATCAAACTGCGGACTTAACAATATCTGCAATTCCTATACCGATTGAAGAAGCCCATGAATTCGGGATTATGGAAGTTGATGAAAACTGGAAACTGACAAACTTTGTTGAAAAACCAAAAACAGCTCCAAAATCCATTCCTGGGAATCCTGGAATGTGCCTTGCATCAATGGGTAATTATATTTTCAAAAAAGATGTACTCGTTGATGCACTTGAACGTGATGCAAAAATCGAAAAATCAAGTCACGACTTTGGTAAGAATGTTATTCCAATGCTTTTAGGCGAAGGCAAGAGAGTTTATGTATATAATTTTGCTGATAATCAATTTGCAGGTATGACAGAGAAAGAAAAAGGATATTGGCGAGATGTAGGAAGTATTGATGCATATTGGCAAGCTAATATGGACTTGTTGGAATATGAGCCCGAATTGAATTTATATTCTAAAGAATGGCCGTTAAGAACCTTTAGTTACAACTATCCGCCTGTAAAATTTATATGGCAGGAAGGTGACAGGGTTGGTATGGCAACGAATTCAATGGTTTCAGAAGGCTGTATTGTTTCCGGCGGAACGATATCTCATTGTATACTTTCCCCGGAAGTAAAAATTAACAGTTTCTCGCAGGTTACTGACAGTATCCTAATGGAAAATGTCAACGTGGGCAGATATTCTGTTATTAGAAAAGCTATAATAGACAAAAATGTTATTATACCTCCTTATACATATATTGGCGTTTCTCGCGAGGATGATTTGAAGCGTGGATTTTATGTTTCAGAAGGAGGAGTAACAGTTGTGCCTAAAGGCGCACAATTATGATAAAGCTTGTAGCAACTGATATTGATGGCACTATTTTGATTCCGGAAGGAGATTTTACTCCTGCGGTCAGGTCTTGTATTAAAAATTTGGAAAGTAAAGGTGTCAAGGTTGTTCTTGTAACCGGCAGAATGAAAGCTTCTGCGCAGATTATTCAGTCGGATTTGGGTTTATCAGCTCCATTGGTTTCTTATCAGGGTGGATTGGTAACAGAGGGTAATAATGTACTTTATGAAAGATATTTAACCGCTGAACAAGCAGAAGGTATTATCGAATGGGCAAGGGCAGAAAAAGTCCACATTAACCTTTACAATAATGATGTTTTGTACTCAGAAAAAGATGATTACGAGATAAATAGATATTGTTCAATTCAGCATGTCGGCCATGTAGTGAAAAATTTCTCCGAAATCAAAAAAGACAAAGTTAATAAAATTTTAGCGATTGATTATTCAAATGCCGAAAGAATAAGTAAGTATGAGGCCGAACTTCCTAAACTGTTTAAAGATTTGTATATAGTAAAATCAACCCCGTATTTTTTGGAGTTTTCAAATCCTGAGTCATCAAAATACTGCGCTGTAAAGTTTTTGCAGAATTACTGGGGATTAAAAGACGACGAAATTCTGACAATTGGCGACCAAAATAATGATATTGAGCTTTTACGAGCCGGAGGAATAAAAATAGCGATGGGAAATGCTACCGAAGAATTGAAAAAACATGCTGATTATATAACTGACACAGTTAATAATGACGGTTTTGTAAAAGCCATAGCGAAATTCTGTCATAATTAAGTGTAAAAAATACAATTTAACACTTGCAATCATGTCAGGTTTAAGTTATAATCATGGCAATACAATTTCTGTATAGTTATTTATCCGACCCGGAGTGAGAGGAATAACAGAAAGAGCAGCCTAACAAGTTCTTGAGGCAGAAGGTATAACAAGAATTTAGGAAATGCGTTCTGATAGGAATCAAGCGAGAACATAGCGAAACCGTAGGAAGGATTTACGAGATAGTATACAGAATCCAATTTATAAAATTAACGAGGATTTCTATGTTTAGAAAGATAGTCTTTACAGCTATTGTACTAACGGCATTCACGATGTTAAACGTGCATGCGGCTATTGATCAAGATGTTGTAAAAGAAACTATAGTAAAACATTCTATGGAAATGGGTGTGGATCCGGCACTTGCTTTGAGCATTGCAAAGAAGGAATCAGGTTTTAAGCACGAAATACGAAGCAAACACGGAGCAGTAGGTGTGTTCCAATTACTACCTTCAACCGCAAACAAAATGGGGTACAATCCATATTATCTGAGTGAAAATATTAAGGCCGGTCTGACATATTACAAAATGATGTACAAGATGTTTGGTTCAACGGAATTGGCTCTTGCGGCATATAATGCAGGTCCGGGGAACGTAAAAAGATACGGTGGGCAAATCCCTCCATACAGCGAGACTAGGCGTTTTGTTAATGTCATAATGCAAGATTATAAGAATATGAAAAATAACCCAGATCCTGTGATTGCGAAGTATACTCAGACTCCTGCAATAGCACCTGAGGTAACAACGGAAATAAACACTCCGCCAAAAGAATTTGACTTACCTGATTTGACTGAGATTCCTGAATTAAAACAATCGGATCCGGTCATGGAAATATTGTAAAAAAAAGGAGTGAGCCATCAGGCTCACTTCTTTTTTATAAAACTTATTCTTTGCACATGCCAAATATTTCCACTATAATAAAATTAAAATGAGGAGAGGGGTAGATGTATTTAGAGAAAGTCAGAAATGTTGATCCCGAACTTGCGGGATATATTGAAGAAGAGTTACACCGTCAGCAGACGAATATAGAACTCATTGCAAGTGAAAATTTCACTTCACCTGCTGTCATGGAGGCTTGCGGAACAATATTAACAAACAAATATGCGGAGGGTAAGCCGCATAAACGCTACTACAATGGCTGTGAGTCTATAGATAAGGTTGAGGAATTGGCACAAAAAAGAGCATGCGAATTGTTTAAAATGGACCATGCCAATGTTCAGCCGCACTCAGGTGCCCAGGCAAATATGGCTGTTTTTATGTCTGTTCTAAAACCTGGGGATAGAGTCTTAGGTATGGATTTATCTAATGGAGGGCATTTAAGTCATGGTTCTCCAGTTAATTTTTCCGGATTATTTTTTGATGTGAAAAGCTATGGTGTTGATGCCAATGGTAATATCGATTATGAAGACGTAAGAAAAATGGCGCATGCGCATAAACCTAAACTTATTATCTGTGGGGCAAGCAACTATTCAAAAATAATTGACTTCAAAAAGTTTAGAGAGATTGCAGACGAAGTCGGAGCATATTTGTTAGCTGATATAGCACATATCGCAGGACTTGTTGCTGCAGGAGTACACCCGTCACCTGCGGGGTATGCGCATTTTGTAACAACTACAACACATAAGACCTTGAGAGGCCCAAGAGGCGGTATCATAATGTGTGATGAAGCGCTTGCTCAACAACTCGATAAGGCTGTTTTTCCAGGGTGTCAGGGAGGTCCTTTGGAGCATATTATTGCAGGTAAAGCTGTTGCGCTAAAAGAGGCTTCTACTCCTGAATTTAGGGAATATGCAGAGCAGATAGTTAAGAATGCAAAAGCTTTAGCGCAAGGACTTATGGACAACGGACTGGACATCGTCGGCGGAATGACAGAAAATCATTTGATGACTCTTGATTTAAGAAGGACAGGCAAAACTGGTAAGGATATGGCTAATGTACTTGAAAAAGTCGGAATAACCGCTAATAAAAATACAGTTCCAAATGATCCTCAAAGTCCTTTCGTAACCAGCGGTATACGCTTGGGAACTCCGGCAATGACGACAAGAGGTTTTAAAGAGAATGACATGAGAGAAGTCGCGAGAATCATAGCTGAGGCTATTAAAAATTCTGAAAATGAAGAGATTCTTGCAAAACTTAGAGCTGATGCGTTAAAGCTTTGTGAAGCACATCCTTTGTATTAAATGAGCAAACAGGTGATGAAATTATGTTAGTAAAACTTACACAAGCACATATTGTTGGGGCATTTATTTCGTACTTGCTCGGAGTTTTTATTGTTCCGTTCGTAATTGAATTTTCGCAAAAAGAAGGGTTGGTCGATGTTCCGAATGAAAGGAAAATCCACAAAAATCCGATTTCACGATTGGGCGGGATTGCAATATGGGCAAGTACTATGCTTACATTTTTGTGCCTTGTGTTATTAAGTTATTATCCCTATGGAAGCCTTCTTTCCGGAATTTTGCTCGGCGGCTCTTTGATGTTTCTTTTAGGTTTAATTGATGATATATACAACTTGGATGCAAAATTCAAATTGATAATACAATTGTCTATTGCTACAGTAGTTTATCTTTTAGGAGTTAAGATTGATACAATTTTCAATCCTTTTGGAGGGGCTCCTTTTCAATTGGGTATTCTTTCTTATCCGATAACTCTTTTGTGGATTGTAGGGATTTCTAATGCTGTTAATTTTATAGATGGTGTTGATGGGCTTGCCGGCTCGGTAATAACAGTCAATTCCATAACTCTGGCAATTATTGCAGTTGCTGTCACACCGGCTCAACCGATAACAGCATTAATTGCTTTTATTCTTGCAGGTTCAATGCTCGCATTTTTAACGTACAATTTTAACCCGGCAAAAATATTTATGGGAGATTCTGGAGCATTGTTTTCGGGATTCTTGCTTGCAACTTTATCAATTGCAGGTGTAATGAAAGGTGCAACTCTTGCAATATTGCTTCCTTTTATGGTTCTTGCGGTTCCTATTATGGATATTACATATTCGAGTCTGCGCAGAATTATGAAAGGCAAATCACCATTTGTTGCAGATGCCGAACACATCCACCATAAGCTTTTGAAAGCCGGATTCTCTCAAAAAATAACGGTTGCAATTTTAACTTCGGTTGCTATAGTCGGGGGTGCAATCGCAGCATATTTTACGGGTGCAATAAAACACTATTTATTATATATTGCAGTTCTTTTAGTAATTATGTTTGTTTTAAGCTTTGTAAGTGTAATAACTAAGCCTGAAAACAAGAATTAGTTATGTTCAAATAATGCTTTTATAAATTCTGAAGATTCAAACGGTTTTAAATCTTCCATTTTTTCACCTACACCAACTAATTTGACAGGCAGTCCAAGATTTTTTGCAATAGCCAAAACTATTCCACCCTTTGCTGTTCCGTCTAATTTTGTCAAAGCTACTGCTGTTAGGTGAACACATTCTTTAAATACCTGCGCTTGTTGAAGTCCGTTTTGTCCTGTATTCGCATCAATTACAAGTATACTTTCTCTCAGATTTCCCGGTGCATTTTTATCAACAACTGTTTTAATTTTGGAAAGTTCTTCCATAAGGTTGAATTTATTGTGCAAACGGCCTGCAGTATCTATGAGAAGAACATTATATTTTTCATTTATCCCCTTCTGTATTGCTTCATAGACTACTGAAGCAGGATCAGCTTTATCTCTGCGGACAATATCGGCGCCTGAGCGTTTTGACCAAATATCTGCTTGTTCTTCTGCTGCTGCTCTGAAGGTATCCCCTGCTGCGACAAGAACTTTCTTCCCCTGTTCTTTAAACATATATGCCATTTTCCCAATAAGAGTTGTTTTTCCGGCTCCGTTTACACCGGTAATAAAATATATGTTTAACTCATTTTCTTTGAAATTCAATTCGCAAGAGCCGGCTTCTGCGAGGGTTTTTAAAAATTCGTCCTTTAAATATTCCTTAACTTGTGAAGGTTTAATTTTTGTTTGGTTACGAAGTTTATCTGTAAGTTCGGACGCATATCCTACTCCAAGATCCGCAGAAATAAGCAAGTCTTCCATATCATCAAGTACAAATTCAGAAAATTCTTCTTCTTCACATACAGTATCAACCACATTCCCCACAAGATTTTGTGCGGTTTTTGTGACAGTGGATTTTAATTTATCAAAAAAGCTGAACAATTAATCACTCTCCATTTATCAGGTATTGCTATTATATAAATATATCCCTATCCTTTTAAGCCATTTTCGAGGATAACTTTAGCAAGAATGCCATTTATAAAGGAAGAAGAATCATCTGTAGAATATTTTTTTGCGAGTTCAACCGCTTCATCTACTACAACTTTGACTGGAGTTTCTTTGATATACATAAGTTCAGTTATGGCAATTCTTAAAATATCTTTGTCCATTTTAACAAGTCTGGAAATATCCCAACCGTTAGAATATTTTTGAATTTGGGAATCAACATCTTTTGCATTGTCGTGGTATTTTTCCGCAATATTTACCGTATAGTTTTTGACATCAGACTCATTTTCCAGTGTTGCAAATTCAGCTATTTCAAGTGCCAATATTGCTTTTTCGGCGACATCGAGCATTGTATCTACTTTTGCTATCATTTCATCTGTCATAGGAATCGGGACAGGTTTGTTTTTAGCGCCGATTGGACGTGAAAGATTTGAATCATGCTCGGCTTCGTGATCTTCCAGCATACTTTTTATATCAATCAGTGACCCAACAGTGAGTTTTAGCTCTTCAGAGGCTGCGTCAGACAATATTCTTACCGATTTTACCATTATATTTTCAAAATCTGATTTCTTATATTTTGAAATTTCTTTTTCAAATTGAGAAAAAAGTATTAAAGCTAATTCTCTAGAAGCACGTCTTGCTTGCATAAATATTCTCCTATCAATGTTTTATATAATAATAGCATGAAATTTTTTTTATAGAATATGTTATGCTATACAAAAATAAAAAAGAATGCGCGTAGATTTCTCCAGCGCAGTAGTATAGTTTTATAAAAAGATTGTTGTATGCTTAATTATTTAAGATTATTTTTACTTAAACTTGCTTTTAATCCTCTTGCGAGGTCGTGTCTGCCGCTTTTTTCGTAAATTGCAGTCATAGATTCCAAAAATTTGAGGTTATCGACATTTGGATTTGATTGATTAACAGGTGCGGTATTTACAGGTGTCGTCATACCTTTAGATACAGTTTGTGTGGCTGTTGCAGGTTTTACGGCTGTTTTTGTCATAACAGGTTGCGCAGACGGTTCTTGCGCTTGACGTACATAATTATTCAATCTTGGATTATGGAATTGCATCGGAGCTGTTTCATATGGATTACGTTCTCCGTTTTTATAAGCGTTTATACCATAACTAACATTTGTAAATGGTTTTGCGCCCATTGGTGAATTGAATGTAGGTTGGTAACCTGCGCCTGTCCCGCCATAATTTTCAGGATTTACTCCGGTGAATTGTTGTGCAAGCCCGATTTTCATTTCAGGTTCTTTTCTCTTGAATAGACGACTTACAGCTACAACTAAAAGGGTTATCAATCCATAGGAAATGAATTTATTTGCTGTATCGCCGTTTGTTGCTTCATCCAAACCGTCTTTAATGTCGCTTATAGCGGTGCTTTCCTTTAATTTGTTATACAATTTTGAGGTTTTAGCATTTTGTTGATATTCTTCTTTATATATTGGTGCGTAACTTTCGATAGGATTGTTTAGCTTAACCTGAGTTGAATCACTTTTTACAGACTTTGTAGGAGCCGGTATAAGTGCATCAAAAGTTACGGTTGCTGCCTCTGCATTTTCTGCTTGGAAAAATATATTAATCCCACTGCCTTGTTGTTCGACCATGACAGTATCAACATTAGATACGTTATTGTAAATTGTGTTAATAGTTTTTGATACCCTGATATCCTTAAGTACCAAATTAATTTTGTTAGAAGCTTGAACAGTCTTTTTAACATCAACTGCCTTGTCTGAAACAAGTACGATATTATAAGTATCTTTTACAGGTTCGATTTCAATCGTTTGTAATACATTTTCGTCAGCATATACGCCTAACATTGAAAAAACTATACCAAATAACAACATAATTCTTTTCATAAATACACTCTCTCCCTTGTTACTAAGTGTACCTATTTGGCATGACTGTGACATCAATCAGAAGGTTGAAATGTACATTGACCAGATGGTCTATATTGAGGATTCTAAATTCTCTGCTAGGAATTCTATTAAATTTTTTGTTTTATATTTCCACAAAGAATACGAATTTAAGGCTATTTCACATCCAAAACAGGATGTAAGTACATATTTGGCTCCCGTCGAGATTATTGAATTTCTCTTAAAGTTGGTTATTTTGGAAATTATAGGGTACTCTTTAGGTTTGAATATTCCATTAAGTCCACAACATTTATCATAGTTGTCTGCCTCAATATATTCAAGATTCTCTGTTGAAGTCAAAATGTATTTTATATCATCAAAGTTACTCTGGTTGCAAGGTCTGTGATATGTAACTTTTACCGGCTTTTTCAATCTAAGTTTTGCATTATTTTCCCTAAGATATTCAAAAATATTCCTGACATTTACCCCTGAAAGGAATTCTTTATCTTTTTCTTCACACCATTTGATATAATCTTTAATAGTTTTTTCGCAGCTTGCACAAGTTGTAACAACTTCTTTAATATCATAATGTTTAAGAATTTTTATGTATTTATTCATATAATCTTGAAAATTCTTTATATCCCCTCTTACAAAAAACGGAATTCCGCAGCAAGTAAAATCGGGGGTGATAACCTCTATTCCTATGTTATTAAGTAGCTTTATAACTGAATTATTACCTGTGTATTTTGAACTGCAACCTCCAAAATAAATGACTTTTTTATCCAGTTTTTTGCTTTTTATCTTTGGCCTAAAAAAACTTATTAAATGTGGAAATAATCCAAATACAACATATTTTTGAATCAGTGAAATTATTTTCTCGAGAAAATGAGTTTTAAAATATTCATATTTTGCCACTGATATAATATCAACAACGTCGATTCCGCTTGGGCAATATTCAGAGCATTTCCCGCATTTAAGACAGAGACTTAAATAGCGGTTAATAGTTTTTGTCATTTTTAAATCGCCATTTATTACACCTTTTAGCATAATAAATTGACCTTTTGAGACGGCACAATCACTTCCTGTTGCCTTATAAACAGGACAAACGCTCTGACACATACCGCACTTTGAACAGTTATGAATTTCCTCTTTAAAATCTTTTAATTCTTTCATTGTTAATATTTTAGTATAAAATAACGAATAAGTTTACCTTTGAAGATTGTCGGAATGCCGATAGTTTTAACTTTTATAAAGTTATGTTAAGCTTAGTTAAAAAATTTATCCACTAAAAGACCGATGAAAAATTTTATAAATAATTGTAATCTTAGTAAAGCAGAGGTTTTTGTGAACAGTAAAGATTTATTAAAAAAACAAATTCATTATACTGAATTACAAATAAAAAGATTGCAAGCCAACTCCAACAGCACAGATATTTGCGAGGATTTGTACAATTCTTTGATTTTAAAGAAGGCTGTATTAAAAAAGCAGCTTGAAAATCTTAATAGAAATCCTATTATTGAAGGCGTAAAACGTCTGGTTCCGCGCAAAGAAAAATTAATTTGTGACTATTTTTCGTAGTTTGTGTTATAATCATACCATGGGGGATAGTTAGTTGCCTGTGGTTAATGTTGATATGAAGAAGTCCATAAGAGAAGCTTTCGGAAAGAAGTTGGAGGCTTTGGGAAGCGAGTATCCCAATCTGGTTGTTTTAGATGCCGATTTAGCAGCTTCCACTCAAACAAAATTTTTTGCAAAAGCTTTCCCGGAGCGCTTTTTTGATGTAGGTATAGCTGAACAAGATCTAATAACAACAGCAGCAGGCTTGGCACTAACAGGAAAAATTCCTTTTGCGGCTGCATTTGCTGTGTTTATAACCGGCAGAGCTTATGACCAGGTGAGAATGTCAGTGTGTTACCAAAAAGCTAATGTTAAATTAATTGGAACGCACGGCGGTGTAACCGTTGGAGAAGACGGTGCAACTCATCAGGCTTTGGAAGACATTTCATTAATGAGAGGACTTCCTAATATGATGGTTATTGTCCCTGCTGATTGTAAAGAGTGTGAGCAGGTGCTTGAATATGCGGTCGAACACGATGGGCCTGTTTATATAAGAATTGCTAGGAATAGCTTGCCCGATATTTATCCCGAAAATTACAAATTTAATCCGGGTAAGGCTGTTGTATTAAAAGAGGGCACAGATGTAACGTTGATTTCTAACGGGGATGTCCTTGTTGAGACGCTCAAAGCTGCGGAGATTCTTGCAGAAAAGAATATAAACGCAGAAGTAATAAGTCTACCTGTGGTTAAACCTCTTGATTCTAAAACTATAGTTCAAAGTGTCAAGAAAACGGGATGTGCTGTTACTATAGAAAATCATTCAATATATGGTGGTATTGGTTCTGCTATCTGTGAATGCTTAGCAGAAAATTATCCGGCAAAGGTTTTACGAATCGGAACGAATGACACCTTCGGACAAAGCGGAGAAGCTAATGAATTGTTGAAAATATACGGACTTGATTCGGAAAGTATAGCTAATAAGGTAATGGAAATATTATGATTCAATTAAGATCGGTTACAAAAAAATATAAGAACATTTATGCACTAAAAAATATCAATCTTGATATTTTGTCAGGGGAGTTTGTCTTTATAACAGGGGCATCCGGAGCCGGAAAGTCAACCCTAATAAAGATGCTATACAAGGAGGAGACTCCTACAACAGGTACTGTTTTGATAGGCGGTATAAATATTGCAAACTTGCCTTCAGATAAGGTGCCAAATCTGAGAAGATGCATGGGAATCGTTTTTCAGGATTACAAACTTCTGCAAAATCAGACAGTATTTGACAATATTGCATATGTTATAAGGACATTGGGTATTAGTTCTTCTGAAATAAGAAACAGGGTAACGGGGGCTCTAAAGGTTGTAGGTCTCTTAGATAAAATTCATGCAAAACCGTCTGAGCTTTCCGGTGGTGAACAGCAGAGAGTGAGTATTGCGAGGGCGCTTGTAAATGGCCCCCCATTACTTATTGCAGATGAGCCAACGGGAAACCTTGATCCTAAAAACTCACTGGAAGTTATGCAAATATTAGAACAGATAAATCAGAGAGGAATAACAGTAATTGTTTCCACTCATGATTTTACACTGGTTGACAGATTCCGTAAAAGGGTTCTTACTCTTGAGAATGGAGAGATTGTAAGAGATATTCAGGCAGGTACTTATGGACAATAGCAGACAACAATTAAAAAAGACCGTAAAAAGGCACATACCTAAAGATTGGCTCTGTGAACTCCGGATAGCCTATCGTATATTGATGGAAGCCGTTAATGATATTTTAAGAACAGGATGGATGACAAACATAATAATCATTACTACAATGGTTGCAATTTTAACTATTTTTGGTGTTTTATTTAGATTTACGCTGTCCTTATCTTCGTTTGCGAGTGAGTTAGGAAATGTACTCGAAATTTCTGTGTATTTAAAGCAAAATGCAAGTGCATCAACTATTTCGGATAGAATTAGGACCATAAAACATGTTAAATCGGTCAAATTGATTCCAAAGGATGTTTCATGGAACAATCTTAAAAAAGATTTGGGATTACATGATATGAATAATCCTTTGCCGGATACGTTACGAGTTCGGGTTGATAAACCTGAGAATACAATGGAAGTTTATAATAACATTAAACCAATAGCAGGTGTTGAGGATATTGGTTACGCAAAAGAATTGGCTAAGAAAATACAAATCTTAACGCATGTTGTTAACACCACAATGATTTTTGTTGTTGTAATTTCGGCAGCACTAACTATTACGATAATTAACAACACAATAAGACTTGTTATTCAGGCAAGAAAGGAAGAAATTGAAATCATGCGTCTAATGGGAGTTTCCAATTGGTACATAAAAACTCCGCTTGTTATGCAAGGTGCTTTTTACGGTTTTGTATCTTCCATATTTGCAGTTTTGCCATTAAATTGTGTTCAAGGATTATTACTGCAAATGCATAAGTTCTTTTTAATACCGGCTCCTGTATATGCACAAAACGTAGTTATAATAGTATTGTTGCTTATTGGAACATCTTTTGGTGCATGTGGCAGTCTGTGGTCTATAAAGAAACATTTACAAGTATAAAATGAGGTGAATAAATGGATAAAACTATTGAATTGGTTAATGCGGTTAAGGATATTCAAGCGATGCCGAGCGTTATAGTTAAAGTGCTTAACGTAATGAAGAAGCCTACTGTAAGCATGAAAGAACTTGGTGATATTGTTATTTATGACCAGTCTTTAACAATTAAGATTTTAGCACTTGTAAATTCAGCATACTATGGATTTTCTCAACAAATAAGTTCTATAAATATAGCCCTTTCACTTTTGGGTATGGTTAAAGTTAAAAATATTATTGTTGCGGTTGCTATGAAACCAATGATGTCTGCGGCAGGGGATAAAGAACTTTGGAAACATTCAATAAAAGTTGCTGCGGGTTGTGAATATTTATCAAAGCTAACCAAAATTATGGATGCAGATGAAGCGTTTATCTCAGGATTTATCCATGATATAGGCAAGATGGTTCTTACAATGAATAATGCAAAGATGTATACGAAGGTTATCGAAGTTGCGAATTCAGGGCACGATATTTTGGAAGTAGAAAAGAAATATTTTGACTCTGATCACGTAAGAACTGGTTCATTGCTTGCAAAAAGGTGGCAGTTGCCTATTCTGCTTGCAAATATTATTTCTTATCATCATGATCCTTCACTTTCATCGATACCTGTGCCTTGTAACTTGGTATGTGCTGTGGATAAATTAGTTCAAGACAATTTTGATCCGAGTACTTTGGATAAAGATTTCTTAAAAACTATGTGTATTGATGTCGACGATATTGAAGATTTGCGGAACGCAATTTTGCAAAAGGCCGAGCTTCTTATTGCAGAGTTAACATAGAACGGATTTGTTATGCCTAATAGAATTGTTCTTATTTCTGACGATTCTGACTTTTTTGAATTTATAAAGCTCAAGCTTGAATTACGAAAAAGCGATGAACTTTCAACTATGAGTTTTGATGAAGTGCCTGAGCAAATGAGTGCACTCCAGACTTCAGTTTTGATTGTTAATAGTGAAAATTCAAATCAAAAAACTATTGATTTGCTCAATATTTTTAGTTACAACACGCCTATTATTGTAACGGCATATAATGATGATGAAGCTTTTAAAAAGAAGTGTTATAGAGCAGGTATGTTAGACTTTATTCCTCTCTTAACTTCTGATGCGGAATTTAGGGCGAGAATGCTGCCGGCATTGAGTTTGGTTTCTGTTATAAAAAAGAATAAACAATATAGAAGTCTCCTTGTAAAAAATAAATTGCTTTCAAAAAATAATGAGGTTTTTATAAATTATGAAAATGTAATTGATAATGCATTAACAGAGTTAAAAATACATCCTTCGAAAGCTGTTTTTGCTGCAATTGCGCCGAACGAAAGAGATAAATATCTTCTTAATCCCAATCAAACGGAAACTTTTCTTCTGCGAAATATAAGAAAAAATGATATTTTAATGACATTTGGGCATAATCAATATTATTTAATTATGTATAATACAGATTTAAAGTCTGCGCAAAAACACTGGGATAAAGCAATAGCAAATTTTCAAACAAAACTGTATGTCGGGTTTGTAACTATTATAAATCAAAGTCGTCAGCAATTGATAAATACTGCCTTAATTAACTTGCAGGAAGCGTATGGTAAATCCGGTTCGGCTGTTGAGTATAGCAGCGCAAAAAAAACGGCAGTCAATTTTAAAATGAAACGAAAATGGCTTTCAGAACAGTTGGAAATATTAATTACACCTATTTTCTACAGGTTACAGCAAAAATATATGAATAGGCTCACAGGTGTAAAAATTGAACAGGATTACAAGGATGGGTCGGGTTATTTTAATATTACAGGAAAACATTTTACTGCAGAATTCAAAATTACAACCCCCGGCTTTTCTAAGATTAATATTGATTTGGCAATAACTAAGGAACCATTGGAGGTTGATTCAAAAAGAATAACATTTAATCCTGATGAGTTTGATGAAGGATTATTGGAAGATTTACTTGAACAGTTTCTTAAAGAAGTTAAAACCAAATATTGCAGTTAGTCAGGAGAATATATGACCGTTTTAAATGTAGAAGATTCTTTGCTATTTATAATTGATATTCAGGAAAAATTGTTAAATGCTGCCTTTAATAATGAAGTACTGAAGAGCAAGTCTGAAATTTTGGCAAAAGTATCAAGGATTCTAAACATACCTTGCGTTATCACGGAACAGTATCCCAAAGGGTTGGGAAGCACCATCCCTGCGATAGTTGAAAATACAAAAGCATATAATTTCGAAAAACTTTCTTTCAATGCGCTTGAAAATCCGGAAATATTAAATTATTTGAAAAATTTGGGAAGGAAACAGATTATTCTTATTGGAATAGAAACGCATATTTGTGTCAGACAAACTGCAAAAGCATTGCTAAAAGAAGGATTTGATGTATCTATAATTAAAGATTGCTGCGGCAGCCGTGCAGAGAGTGAACATATTGCGGGATTAGAAATTATGAAACAGGAAGGATGTTTCATAAAAACAACCGAAATGGCACTTTTTGAACTTTTAAAAACCGCAAAACACCCGAATTTCAAAGAAATTCAGGCGTTGATAAAATGAAACAAGATAAATACGCGTTCCGCTGATTATATACAAACGCAAACCCCCTAGTAGTTTATACTTTGAGGGTCGCTGGTAATTTATATATAATCGTGATTGCACACAAATGCAATCCGATTACTATTATGTGTGAAGTACTTCCTACCAAGAAGCTTTAGTTACACCAGGTAACAAGCCTTGGTGAGCCATTTTACGTAAACAAATTCTGCACAATCCGAAATCTCTGTGATATCCGTGAGGACGACCGCAGATTGAGCATCTGTTGTGCAATCTTACTGCAGGATATTTCCCCTTAGATACTAAGATTCTTCTTGATTCTTCTTTGTTTATCATCGCTTTTTTAGCCATGAATTTCTCCTTTATATTAATTTATTAGTATTATTTTCGATTTCAAACTATTTCTTGAACGGCATACCGAGTAATCTCAAGAGTTCTCTTGCTTCATCATCGGTATTTGCTGTTGTAATTATAGAAACGTTCATACCTTTAACCAAATCAACTTCTTCATAAGTGATTTCAGGGAAAAGTGATTGTTCCTTAAGTCCCAATGTATAGTTTCCTCTGCCATCGAAACTCTTAGGTGAAACACCTCTGAAGTCACGAATACGTGGAAGAACAACACAGATGAGCTTTTGTAAAAAGTCATACATTCTTTCACCGCGTAATGTCGCCATTGCACCAACCGGCATGCCTTCTCTTAGTTTATATGATGCGATTGATTTTTTAGCTTTCGTAACTACAGCGTGCTGACCGGCTATTTTTGTCAATTGAGCCTGAATAGCATCTGCTATTTTTGAATTGTGAGAAGCTTCGCCAACACCCATATTCAAAACGATTTTGTGAAGTTTTGGAATCATCATGTCATTTTCATAACCAAATTTTTCCTTGAGTGCTGCTTTTACTTCTTCATTGTACTTTGATCTTAAACTTTTTGTCTTCATTTTCTTTTCCTTTTCTTGAACACGGATAGCTCAGGCGTAAGAAATTTTCTGAATTGCTTTGTCAGGTACAACCTGCCTTGCAATAACGGGATAACATTTACCCCTACCCCGGCTGCGTGTTTACTATTAGTACTATACGTCTAACTGTTCACCGCATTTTTTACAAATGCGAACTTTTTTACCGTCCACAATTTTGTGAGCGATTCTGGTTGGCTTTTCGCAGCTCGGGCATATTATCATTACGTTTGATGAATCCAAAGGAGCTTCCTTTTTAATCAATCCGCCTTGAATACCATATGCAGGATTTGCTTTTGTAGCCTTGGTAATCATATTAGCACCTTCAACTAAAACCTTACCTTCAGAAGGAAGTGCTTTTTTAATGTTACCTTGTTTTCCCTTATCTTTGCCTGCAGTGATGACTACTCTGTCACCGGTTTTTACATGCAAGCTTTTTTTAGAATTTGCCATTTTTATTTTCTCCAATTTGTCATTTTATTTTATGGTTCAGTAAGTGCTAGATAACTTCCGGTGCAAGTGAAACTATTTTCATGAAATTCTTATCACGAAGTTCTCTTGCAACAGGTCCAAATACACGGGTTCCTCTCGGGTTGCCATCCTTGTTAATAATAACAGCTGCATTTTCGTCAAATCTGATGACAGAACCATCAGCACGCTTAATATCATGCTTTGTTCTTACGATAACAGCTTTAACTACTTCAGACTTTTTAACCGTCATATTTGGTGTTGCATCTTTAACGGTTGCGGTTACTACGTCACCAACTGATGCGAATTTCTTATTAGAGCTTCCCATAACGCGGATAACGAGCAATTCCTTAGCACCTGTGTTGTCTGCTACTACCAATCTTGTTTCTTGTTGTATCATCTTTTTTTCCTTTTCTTCTTTTGTTGGATTCAAGCTCCAACCTGCTTTGGTAATTATTTACCTACAGCGCATTACTTTATGTAATGATGTTTGTATTTTATATAATCCTGAAACAAATAATTCAATCTTTCAGGACAAAATATTTCCATATTTGCTTACGTAAATTAGGAACTATTTTGCTTTTTCAACGATAGACTCTAAAGTCCATCTTTTGCTGCCAGAAATAGGCTTTGATTCAATAATTCTGACAACATCACCTACACCGCATTCATTCTTTTCATCATGAGCTTTGTAGTTCTTGTTAGATTCAATAATTTTTTTGTATTTTGGGTGCGGACTGTATGAAGCAACTTTAACGACAATGGTTTTGTCCATTTTGTCACTTATAACAACACCTTGTTTTTCTTTCTTAGGCATTCTTTACCTCGTTTTCTTTTTCTGTAATAACAGTTTTAGCCTGAGCTATTGAACGTTTTGTTTTCGAAATTTCTGCAGTGTTTTCAAGTTTGTGCATTGAAAGCTTAATCCTTGCATCGAACAATGCTTTCTTTGAATCCAAAACGAATTGCTTTAGTTCTTCAACTGTTTTTTCACGCATTTCACTTAATTTCATTGTTATTTTCCTTTAGTTAATAATTTTTGCTTACGCTTCTTCTTTTTCAATGACTTTGACTTTAATAGGCAATTTTTGTGCAGCCAATTCCAAAGCATTGATCGCAACAGATCTATCAAAGTAATCAAGCTCGAAAAGAATTCTGTTCGGTTTTACAACGGATACCCAGTATTCTACGTTTCCTTTACCTGAACCCATACGAGTTTCAGCAGGTTTTGCAGTAATTGGTTTATCCGGGAATATTTTGATCCAAACGTTACCGCCACGTTTGATTTCACGAGTCATTGCACGTCTTGCAGCTTCTATCTGACGGCTGGTTATCCAACCCGGCTCAAGAGCTTTAAGTGCGTAACGACCGAATTCGAAGTCAGTACCTCTTGTTTCGGTACCTTTCATTCTACCTTTCATTTGTTTACGGTATTTTGTTTTCTTCGGCATTAACATTATTATTGTTCTCCTAATTTACTTATTTTGTTTCTACAGCTTTTCTCTTGCCGCGTCTGCCTGCAAATTTATCTGCTGCAGGTTCTTTCGCTGAAGTTTTTGACTTGATGTTCATGTCCGCCATTTCTCCGGGCATCAAATTGCCTTTGAAAATCCAAACCTTAACACCAATCTTACCCATGATAGTATCGGCTTCGGTAAAACCGTAGTCTACATCAGCTCTTAATGTCTGAAGAGGAATTCTTCCTTCTTTAGCCCATTCTGAACGAGCAATTTCAGCACCGCCTAAACGACCGGATACCATAATCTTGATACCCTGTGCGCCGGCTCTCATTGTTCTTTGCATTGCTTGTTTCATTGCACGTCTGAATGCAACACGTTTTTCAAGCTGTTGAGCAACTTGTTCAGCAACCAATAAAGCGTTGACATCAATTCTTGCAACTTCAACTACATTGATAATTACCGGTTTGCCGAGATATTTTGAAACTTCTGCTCTCAAATCATCAATACCTTGACCGCCTCTGCCGACTACGATACCAGGCTTAGCTGTAACAACGGTTATTGTGAGGCTTTGAGACTTTCTGTCAATTAAAATATCTGCAACGCCGGCCGCATACAATTTCTTTTTAACAAATTTTCTGATTTTAGCATCTTCTGCTACGAATTGGCCGTAATCTTTAAATCTTGAGTACCATGTACTTGCCCAAGATCTGATTATGCCTACTCTAAATCCGGTTGGATGTGTTTTTTGTCCCATTTTTTCTACCTTTATCTTTCACTACTTTAATTCGTATTAAGCTTTAGCACCATCGCTAACTTTTACTGTGAGGTGAGACGTACGTTTAAGTCTCTTATAGATTCGACCCTGTGCTCTTGGTTTACCTCTTTTGTAAGTTACGCTTTCGTCTGCATAGATTTCAGAAACTTTTAAAGAATCAGATTTTACGCCTGATTGTTCAAAAGCATTCGCAGCAGCAGCCTTAACGTTCTTTTCAACGATTCTTGCTGCAAAATAAGGCATAAAACGTAACATGTCAAGAGCTTCATTAACAGCCTTACCTCTTACTTCGTTGATTACTCTGCGAAGTTTTCTTGCTGTCATTTTAATATCTGTTTGTCTTGATTTAGCTTCCATTTTTTATTTTCCTTTTATTATTCTAATCAATTATTTTGTACAGACTATTTTCTTTTTGCTGTTTTATCTGAACCTGCGTGCCCTCTGTACATTCTTGTAGGCGCAAATTCACCCAATTTGTGTCCAATCATTTGTTCTGTAACATATACAGGAACATGTGTTTTACCGTTGTGAACGGCAATGGTATGTCCTAACATATCAGGAACAATCATTGATGCTCTTGACCAAGTCTTAACAACTTTCTTTTCTGAATTTTCATTCATCTTGCTAATTCTTTTTTGAAGAGCTTCTTCTACGTATGGGCCTTTTTTTAATGAACGTGCCATTAATTTCTCCTTTTATTTTTTATGTTGTTTATTATTTTGTTCTGCGTCTTACAATCAACTTGTCAGATGCTTTACCTTGTTTTCTGGTCTTATAACCGAGTGCAGGTTTACCCCAAGGTGTCTTAGGATGTCCGCCCGGACCGGTTTTACCTTCACCACCACCGTGTGGGTGATCACATGGGTTCATCGTTACACCACGTACTGTCGGTCTGACGCCCATATATCTTTTTC
>JAEEGL015234728.1_pt1 | contig 29145 bp, 24 predicted proteins | sample 9134231 | NCBI WGS metagenome assembly JAEEGL01 (sample SAMN16246548, study PRJNA631951) | gut metagenome | biome: gut microbiome; feature: rumen; material: fiber-attached | host: Bos | place: Iran: Karaj | collected 2018-10 | reverse complement strand
TAAGTGTGTGGCAAAAAGAATCTGCAGACGGGGAGACCGTCAGAATTCCTGTGAAGCTGACGGGCGGGTTTCCGGATTATGTATAAAAGCAGCGTCAGGTAATGGAATCGGCCTGTGAAGCGGGAACGGAAATAAATACAAGTAACAAAAAAAATAAAACAGAAAAACAAAAAAACAAAAAAAGCTCAGAACGAAAAATATAAAAGAAACAACTGAAGCTTATAAAAAACATTAAAGAAAAACACGAAAACAAGAGGACGATAATTTATGAAAGTTTACATATCCTCCACGCTCCGCTTCTTTTTCGGGCGTAAAGCTGAAATAGATGTTCAGATACCGAATCCTACGGTCAGCTCCGTTCTGCGGAAACTGACTGAAGAGTTTCCGGAAGCAGCCGGCGGACTTTTTGATGACGGTGAGTTAAGAACATTTATCAGAATTTTTGTTTCCGGAGAAGACTGGACTGACAGATCCTTTCATGATCGGGAAATAGATGAATCTGCACAGGTGCTCATACTGCCTCTCATAGCCGGCGGATCTGCTGATGAAAGTATTATTTCCGACGAGCGCAGAAAGGCTCAGGTTCTTGACGGTGATGAGATCGAGCGCTTCAGTAAGCACCTGCTTCTTCGGGAAATCGGGGTGCCGGGACAGAAGAGAATCAAGGCGGCCAGAGTTGTCATAGCAGGACTGGGGGCTTTAGGTTCCCAGGTTGCGCAAATCCTTGCCGCGGCAGGTGTGGGTACCATCAGAATTATCGATTTTGATTCCGTGGCATTAAGCAATCTTCAGAATCAGCTGCTTTTCGGGATACGTGACGTAAAACGTCCGAAGGTGGCTTCCGTCAGAGACAGAATCCGCGCGGTAAATCGCAACATAACGGTTATTGAGGAAAAAGTAAAAATTGATGCGGACAATGCCGTCAGTCTGATTGAGGATGCCGATCTCGTCATTGACTGTACCGATAACTATAAAACCAGATATCTGCTGAATGATGCGGCGGTTATTGCCGGCATCCCTCTTGTTTTCGGGGCAATATACCAGTTTGAAGGTCTTGTAAGTGTTCTGAATCATGACGGCGGACCTTGTCTCAGATGTCTGTTTCCGGCTCCTCCCGCTCCGGGACTCATGCCTACATGTGCCGAGAACGGAACAATAAGTTCACTTCCGGGCGTGATTGGCAGCATTCAGGCAAATGAGGCGCTGAAGCTGATAATCGGAATCGGTTCACGGTTAAGCGGGAAGCTTCTGAGAATGGATCTTCTCAATATGACATCGGAAGTACTCAATGTCGGCAGAAATAAGGACTGCCCGTTCTGCGGAGAGAAATCATCACGCGTAAGTGTGGAGGACTTTGATTATGACGAATTCTGCGGACTCAGACAGGAGGATACCGAGATTCCGGTGGAAACCATAAGTCCAGAGGAACTTACAAGAAGAATTGACAATAACGAGCCTCTGACCATCGTGGATGTCCGTGAGCCTCATGAAAGAACTATTCTGCGTTTTTCAGGTGCGGTTGTCATTCCTATAGGTCAGCTCGAAAGAAGGAAGAAGGAACTTAATCCTGAAATAGATACAGTAATTATCTGTAAGGAAGGAAAGCGCAGCATTCTGGCTGTAAGAACCCTGAAGGAAGCAGGGTATCTCGGTCCGGTATACAGCCTTAAGGGCGGGCTTGATTCGATGAAGGATATTATTTTATCCGGTGAAGGCGGGTGGATTTAGCATTCCCCTGCAATGTTAGAACTAACTTAATGTTTTTGTAAGGAGTCTGTAATGACAACAAATAATAATGATTCAACTCAGATAAATGCACTTGGCAAGGCTGCGGCCTATAATCTTGCCAATGTGACCAAGACAAAGCCTCAGTTCGGTTCAATCACTCCTAAGTGGTTAACCAAATTTCTGGAATTCAAGGGACTCGAAACCGGTATTTTCAGAGTAAACAAGGTGGTTGAAGGTGAAACTCCGCTTGACGTTTTATGCAGTCAGACCAAAAAGTCAGACATTATTCCTGAAGGATCTGTTGAGTATGAGACCGACCCGCGTGAATATCAGCTGAACTCAATTTCCACCATTATTAACGTAAATACCGCCATTGAAGACGTTTACAGCTCACCGTATGATCAGGTTCAGGAGCAGCTTTCCCTGGCAATCGAATCACTGAGAGAACGTCAGGAAAGTCAGCTTATCAACAATGATGATTACGGTCTCTTAAAGAATATTGCCGATTCCCAGAGAATTCAGACCAGAAACGGAGCTCCAACACCTGATGACCTTGATGAACTTATCACCAAGGTGTGGAAGGAACCTTCTTTCTTCCTGGCTCATCCGAGAGCAATTGCCGCATTTGAAAGAGAATGCACCAAGAGAGGCGTACCTCCTGTAGTCGTAAATCTTTCAGGCGGTACATTCCTTACCTGGAGAGGCATTCCAATCATCCCTACCGATAAGCTCCTTGTTGACGGTCTCAAGAACCCAACCTCCCAGAGCGGTAAGACCAATATTCTTCTCGTCAGAACAGGGGAAGCCAAGCGCGGTGTAATAGGTCTGTTCCAGGCCGGTCTCAAGAATGAACATTCAAGAGGTCTTTCAGTACGCTTCCGCGGTATTGACAACAAGGGAGTCGCTTCATATCTGCTGTCACTGTACTGCTCTGCAGCCATCCTTGCAGATGATGCGATAGCTGTTCTTGAAGATGTAGAGGTTGGTGAATACTATGACTACGACTAATTCGGACGGAAATTTTGAGCATCTCGCCGGTGTACCGTCGGCTGCTGAGCTGACCCTCCTTGCGAATCAGCTTTTTCCGGATCTGACCGAAGGTGTCAATGCCACTGGAACAGGAGCAGAAGCTGCCGATGTCCGAGAAACCGAGCAGGCAGCATATGGGGCTTCCGCTGAAACCGCAGCGGGATCACTCCCTTCAGGAGTCTCAACCTTTAACTGGGAGGATCCGTTTGCGTACGGTGACGGTGTATCAGGAGTTTCAGCAGGTTCATTGGTTCCGGGAGTTTCTGGCGACAGCGGGAATGAAAAGACCGTCAGCTACGCTCCTAAGGTAATGTCAGCCGAACAGGCGAAGGAGCAGGAATCACGACAGAAGCAGAATGCCTCAAATGAAAATACCATTGTTTCCGGCAGTCGCTCAGAAAGTGAGAGCTCAGTAAGAATTGGCACCAAAACCCTTGCGCAGATTCGTGAGGACTTCCCGATTCTGGCCGAGCAGATAAACGGTCATCCGCTGGTATGGCTTGATAATGGAGCGACCACTCAGCGTCCGCAGCAGGTTATCGACAGAATTGCTCATTACTACCGTTATGAGAATTCCAACGTGCACCGCGGAGCGCATACGCTTGCTGCCAGATCCACCGATGCCTACGAGAACGCCAGACGCATAGTCAAGGACTTCATCGGTGCCTCTTCTGCTCAGGAGATTGTTTTTGTGCGCGGTACTACTGAGGGCATTAACCTTGTTGCCAACTCATTTGTGCTGCCACAGCTTAAACCGGGAGATGAAATCATTGTTTCAATCCTTGAACATCATGCCAATATCGTTCCGTGGCAGCTGATTGCCCAGAAAACCGGTGCGGTAATCAAGGTTATTCCATGTGACTCTACCGGTCAGCTGATTCTCAGTGAATATGAAAAACTGTTTACTGCAAAAACCAGGTTCGTTTCCGTAACTCACGTTTCGAACGTTCTCGGCACCGTTACTCCGGTTGAGGAGCTGATTGCCATTGCACACAGACACGGTGTGAGAATTCTGATAGACGGGGCTCAGTCCGTTGCCCATATTCCTGTCAACGTAAGTGCATGGGATGCTGACTTCTTCGTGTTCTCGGGTCATAAGATCTATGCACCTACCGGTATCGGAGTTGTGTACGGCAAGAAGGAACTTCTTCAGGCGGCAGAGCCTTATCACGGAGGCGGAAACATGATTGCGGATGTTACGTTTGAACGTACCATCTACAATGACGTGCCTAACAAGTTCGAGGCAGGAACGGGAAGCATAGCTGATGCCGTAGGTCTCGGGGCTGCTCTGGAGTATCTCTCAGACATAGGCATGCCGTGCGTATACCGTCGTGAGCATGAACTTATCCAGTACGGACTTAAGGAACTGAAGAAGGTTCCCGGACTGACTCTGGTGGGCACTGCCGCCAACAAGTCTTCCGCTCTGGCATTTAAGCTTGCCGGTCATTCCGACGATGAGGTTGGCAGGAGACTCGATTCATACGGTATTGCCGTACGTACGGGCCACCACTGTGCTCAGCCGGTGTTAAGGCATTTCGGGTATGAAAGCACCGTTAGACCGACCCTTGGCATCTACAACTCCGAAAGTGACATTGATGCGCTGGTAAGAGCCTTAAGAACCTTCGGTTAGTACTGATACGGGGATTTTGTTATTAGGACGGGACTGAGTCCGTTCAGTCCCTCCTCTCGGTTCGGGGAATTTGGAAAACTATGAACTATACAGGTATCGAGCCTGAAATTGACGAACTTGTACAGCTTGTCGTATCTGATCTCAGGGGAAAGAAGAATATTGATGATTCTGATTTCTACGGCAAACCCGATAAGCATGAGGTGCATTCCGTGGTGGATGCTCTTTTCGGTATTGTTTATCCGGGATACTACAAGGACAGAAACGTTAAAATCTACAATCAGTCACATTCGGTGGCGGTGACTGTTGAGAACATTTTTTACCATCTGAACAAACTGGTGGTAAAGGCCCTGGATTTCTGCAGAAAACGCGGAACAATGTCTGAAGGGGATAGAAAGCATGAAGGATTCCGCATCTGCAGTGAATTCTTCAGAAAAATTCCGGAAGTACGCCGGCTTATCGAATCGGATCTACTGGCTGCATATGACGGGGATCCGGCAGCGGGATGTCTGGAAGAGGTTATTCTGGCGTATCCCGGACTTGTAGCCATTACCGTTTACCGTCTGGCACATGAACTGTACCGGCTTAACGTTCCGGTAATACCGAGACTCATGACAGAGTATGCCCATGCCAAAACCGGCATAGACATTCATCCGGGAGCCAGAATAGGTGAAGGCTTCTTTATTGACCATGGAACGGGGATCGTTATAGGTGAAACCTCTGTTATAGGTAAAAATGTTAAGATTTACCAGGGGGTAACCATCGGTTCTCTTTCAACCAGAGGCGGTCAGAAGCTGTCCGGAGTAAAAAGACATCCGACAATCGGTGACAATGTAACAATTTATGCGGGGGCCTCAATTCTCGGCGGGGAGACCGTTGTCGGGGATAACACGGTTATAGGAGGCAACACCTTCATTACGTCATCAGTACCGGCTAATACCAAGGTAAGAATAAAAAATCCTGAAATTGAGTATCTGACCGCAGATCATAAATGGCAGGTGGAGGAAGTAAAGCCCGGAGATGCATGGTTTTACATAATATAGTTGAAATTGAATCATTCATAAGGAACAATAAATGTTTATAACTGTAGCAGGAAAGAGAAAGGAAGTTGAAGACGGCATTACCGTGGAGAAGCTCATTGAAATTGAAAAGGTTGAGACTCCGCTGTATGTTTCAGTTTCCGTAAACGGAGAATTTGTCAAGTCAGGTACATTCGGCGAGACTGTTCTCAAGGAAGGTGACGAAGTGGAATTTCTGTATTTTATGGGAGGCGGCAGCTATGGCGTTTACTAATGAGCAGCTTGAACGCTATTCAAGACACATTCTACTCAGTGAGATTGGTGTTAAGGGGCAGAAAAAGCTTCTGGAATCCAAGGTGCTGATTATAGGCGCCGGCGGCCTCGGTTCACCTGCGGCACTTTATCTGGCCGCGGCCGGTGTGGGAACCATCGGTATTGCCGATGCCGACGTTGTTGACCTGTCAAACCTACAGCGTCAGGTTATCCACACTACAAAGGATATAGGCGTGAAGAAGGTTATTTCCGCAGCTGAAACAATGAAGGCGATTAATCCGGACATCACCGTAAACACCTATGAGGATTTTGTGGACAGTTCCAACATTATGGATCTGATTAAGGATTATGACTTCATTCTTGACGGAACTGATAATTTTCCGGCGAAGTTTCTCATAAATGATGCCTGCGTAATGGCCGGTAAGCCGTTCAGCCACGCAGGAATCATCAGATTCAAGGGACAGCTTACAACCATTATTCCGGGAAAGGGACCATGCTACCGCTGCATTTTCAAGGAACCGCCTCCAAAGGATGCCGTACCTACCTGTAAGCAGGCCGGGGTTATCGGGGCAATGGGCGGTGTAATTGGTTCACTGCAGGCAATGGAAGCCGTAAAGTACATTACCGGGGTGGGGGATCTTCTGGTGGGTTATCTGCTTACCTATGATGCACTTAAGATGGAATTCCATAAGATTAAGCTTCCGGCACGTGGTGAAGGCTGTGCCGTATGTTCTGATCATCCTGAGATTACCGAACTTAGGGATTATGAACAGCCGACCTGCGAGCTTAAGCTTTAATGCTGACGGGAGGTGTGCATGAAGATTACCATTTCAAAAAAGGATTTTGAGGCCGTGTGCCGTCACGCCTTTGCGGAACTTCCTGATGAGGCATGCGGACTTTTGGCCGGTTATGATCGGGATGACGGGGTCAGAGTAATTCAGAAGGTATATCTGCTTACCAATATTGATCATACCAATGAACATTTTTCCATTGATCCATCAGAACATCTTGCTGCCATCAAGGACATGCGGGCCAACGGCCTGTCGCCGCTCGGAAACTGGCATTCCCATCCGGAAACTCCGGCAAGACCGTCACAGGAGGATCTGCGCTGGGCAAACGACAGCAGAGCCAGCTATCTCATTCTGTCACTTGCCGATCGTGATAATCCGGTGCTGAACGGATTTCATGTTGAGGGTGATTTGAGCAACCGTACGTCAAGAAAGGAAGAAATAATAATAACCGACAATAATGACTGACGGCTGATGCCGATGATTTTAACGGAAAAACATAGGGAGATGATGATTATGTCTGAAACTGAAATATTACCTGACGAAAAAATTGACATTACCGACGTGACCTGTCCGATAACCTTTGTAAAAACAAAGGTCGCTCTTGATGAATTGGAAAACGGTCAGATTCTGCAGGTGCATCTTAATGGAGGTGAACCGATTCAGAATGTACCGCGCAGCGTGAAGGATGAAGGCCATACTGTTCTTAAGGTTGCGGAAAATGCTGACGGAACCTTTGAGCTTTTCATAAGAAAGAATGAGGACTGACGGAATTTCAAACCGTAAGTACTAATACCTGGTAAAGACAGATTGAAAGAAGCCCCGGCAGTGCGTACTGCCGGGGCTTCGGACATTAGTTAGAACGTTACGGACAGGTTATCTTAAGTTCTTGCTTATGACCATGATGTCGCAGCCGACGTCGTCGGTAATCTGCTCGCACACGTTTCCGATGATGTTGCCCACTACTCCTTTTCTTGCGGAATTACCTATGAGAATGAAGTTTGCGTTCAGCTTCTTTGCCTGATGGTATATGACATCGTCAGGCTGACCTATGCAGATGTGGCAGTTGCTTTCAGGAATTCTGTGCTTCTTTGCAAATAACACGAGCTTGTCTGAACTTTGGTTGTATACGGCTTCACTGTAAAGATCCGGAGAGAAACCTGGAATTTCCACCAGGGTTGAAGGTGTAATAGGAACAGCCGCATTCACAAGGTGTATTGTTCCCCCGGTAAGCGTGGATATCTGCTGGGCATGTCTCAGTAGTCTGAGATTCATCAGTCTCTGAGCATTCAGATCCTCATCATCAAAGTTTATTGCAACGAGAATGTTTGCACCCGGAGCCCATGAGTGTTCCTTGGCAATGATTACCGGAATCGGGGAGTATCTGAGAAGTTTCCAGTCGAGAGGCGTATAGAGCAGTTTCTTGGTTAGGTCGTGATTATCGGCAACCTTTATGAGAAGGTCGTAATCACCGGCGTTGATTTCATCAACAATTGCCCTGGTAACGCTTCGCTGCCAGACGATTTTGCAGTCGATGTCACTGTGTTCGGCATTCAGTTTTCCCACTGCCTGTTCAATCATCTGTTCATGGGCGGCAACCAGTTTGTTTTTCAGATCAAGCTGAGTCTGTACGTCAAGAACGGATGTCAGTTCGGCTGAAAAATCATACATTGCAATCATTGCTGTTATTCTTGTGTCCGGGGAAAAAGACGCTATCTCCAGAGCTCTGGTCAGTGCCGTATTTTTTTCTGAACCGGGTTCCACAACTGCGAGGATATGTTTGTATTTTCTCATACGTCCTCCTTGGTAACGGATAAGTAAAGATCCATAATAAAATTTTAGACAAATTTCCGTACAAAGTTTTTGAATTCAGTCCATTAATTGAAATAAGCAGAGCCGTTCAGTTTAAAAAGTGTGGCCTATAACTAAAAATCGGGGATGGCGGGAGCGGACTGACACGTGCAGTCCGTGAACGGTTCAATGAAAGTTTCAATGAAAGGTGGGGAATGATCGGTTTAAAGAATTACGATAAGGTTAGGATTCAACTATGTCCTGAAGTCTGTCCAAATTGATGATCGTGATGTATTTGCCCTTGACTGAAATAATCTGTTTCTGCTGGAATCTTGAGAGCAGACGGCTGATGGTTTCAACTGTAAGGGATATGTAGTTTCCTATTTCGTATCTTGTCATCGGCAGCTTTATTTCGTTTCCTGAAAGATTTCTTCTTTTAAGATTGTCTGAAAGATGCATGATAAACGTTGCCAGCCTCTGTTCAGCTGTCTGTTTTGATATCATCATCATGAGATTCTTTTTTACGGATATCTCGGCACTGATAAGCTTCAGAAGCCGAAGGTTCATGTCCGGATACCTGCTGGCCAGTCTCATCAAAGGTTCAAAGGGAATTTCACAGATGTTTGATGTTTCGAGGGTCTGGGCAAAGGACTGGTGCCTGTTGTCTGCGATGGCATCAAAACCGATGAGATCACCGGGCATGTGGAAGCTGGTTATCTGTTCTTCGCCGTGTTCGTTTATTGAATAGATTTTTACTCCGCCGGATCTGATGGCGTAGAGATTTTTCAGTTCGTCACCTGCCTTGTAGATTATTGAGGCCTTCTGATAGTTTTTCTTTCTTTCGATAATGCCGTCTATTGCCGCAAACGTCTGATGATCAAAGCTTCCGGTTGCAAGGCACAGGGAGTTTACCAGACATGAGGCGCAGGAAAAATCGCTGGGAGATTTTGAATTTTTTTGGCGGGATGTCATGGCTTGTCCTCAAGGTCGGTAATTTAAACGTTTTTGTTTAAATCTTAGGTTAAATACCGTGGTGTCTCAAATATTTTTCCATGATTATATGATAAAAATTGAGATATTTCATGTGTCGTCGGAAATGACGGATGTCAGGACGGCTGTCTGTACAAAAAACTAAAATTGTCTGATAATGCTCTGATGATTTGACCTGTTTCCGTATAATGCACTGACGGAGATAAGAGGATTAAACCGGGTAACGGAGGAAGGGAATGAGTTTGGAAAACAGAATAAAGGATGTATGGTTCGGTAATTCCTGCTGGAAATATCCATTACTGCCGTTGTCAGCTCTTTATGCTGCCGTTACTTCCGTGAGACGTTTTCTTTACCGCCGGAACATTCTGAAAAGCTACCGCAGCAGTATACCGGTAATTGTTGTCGGAAACATAATGGTGGGAGGAAACGGCAAAACACCGGTGGTCGTCGGGATTGCCGATTACTTCCGGAAAAACGGATTCCGTGTTGCTGTGGTAAGTCGCGGATATAAGGCCCATCCTCCGGCATATCCGTATAAGGTAACGGCTGAGAGTCCGGCGGAACATTCCGGGGATGAACCGAAGCTTATTCTGAAAAGAACAGGGGCTACGGTGATTATTGATCCTGTAAGAAGCCGTGCGGCAGCCCTGGCCGAAAAACAGGCTGACGTGATTATCACCGATGACGGTCTGCAGCACTATGCACTGAAACGTGACGTTGAAATAATTGTGATGGACGGTATCCGCAGAACCGGTAACGGACATCTTTTCCCGGCAGGACCGCTTAGGGAAGGGGAGTGGCGTCTGAAATGCGCCGATTATCTCATAAACAACGGCGGAGAGCCCCGTGATGGTGAGGTACCGATGAAACTTGAGGTGGACGGGGTTCTTCCTGTTGATGAAACATTATCGCCTCTTCCTGACGGGGCTGAAATCATTGCTCTTGCCGGCATCGGCAGTCCTGCACGTTTTTACGATACGCTGTCCGGAATGGGATACAGGATTGTCAGAAAGGTTGAAATCGGGGATCATGAGAAGGCGGACATCAGCCTGCTGCTTCAGGCCGAAAAGGATTATCCCCTGGTCATGACGGAAAAGGACTTCGTCAAGTATGCAGGATGCGGCCTGAAAAATTCATACTATGTACCGGTGTCGGCCGATCTGCCTGAGAATTTTTACGGCGAACTGCTGTCAAAGGTAAAACAGTTTTCAGCCGGAAAGTAAAGATACCGGTGTGAATAGACTAAAAAAACAGAAAAATTGGAGAATGGCGTGAAATTTACAGTTATTATTCCCGCAAGATATGCATCATCAAGATTACCCGGAAAGCCGTTAATGGATATATGCGGCCGTCCGATGATTGTCAGGGTGGTGGAACAGGCCCTGCAGGCGGGGGCAGACAGAGTGGTTGTGGCTACCGATGATGAACGTATCGTGAAAGCCTGTGAAGGTTGCGGTGCCGAGGTGTGTCTGACCTCTAAGGATCATAATTCTGGAACCGAAAGACTTTCCGAGGTGGTGGAAAAGCTTGGGCTTCCTGATGACGAGATAGTTGTCAACGTACAGGGTGACGAGCCTCTTATTCCTCCTGAAAACATTCGTCAGGTGGCTGAGCTTCTGGACAGAACATCGGCTCCTATGTCCACACTGTGTGTTCCGATTGAAGGCGAGGAGGTTTTTAACCCTAACTGCGTTAAGGTTATTTTCAATCACAGAAATGAGGCTATTTACTTCAGCCGTGCTCCGATTCCGTACGAAAGGGATAATTTCAGGGCCAATAACATGGCGGCTAAGGATGGTCATGCAAGACACCTCGGGATCTATGCTTACAGAGCAGGATTCATTAAGGAATATGTACGAATGAGTCCGTGTGCCCTTGAGGCAATAGAATCTCTTGAACAGCTGAGAGTAATGTACTACGGATACAGAATTGCAGTGGATTATGCCCTTTCCGATCCGCAGGTAGGAGTCGACACTGCGGAGGATTTGGAAAAGGTTAGAGAAATCTTTTCTAAAAAATATCTATAATCATTGAATTATCATATAAAAGACTGTATATATGTAATACGTGAGTCAAGTATGCGGTTGAATCCCTCATCTTGATTGTTATTCAGCAATAAAGGAAATATTAAACATGAATCTCAGTACTTCCAACCCGATGACCAACAGTGAAAGACTTATAAAGTCATCCAGAGAAAACGCCGTTGAGAATGCCGGCGTCTTTTCAGTAAGAGGGGCCTGCACCAAAGGCGGCTTTATGATTGCCCTCTGTTTCTTTTCCGCATGCCTTACCTACGCCAACCAGTTGGGTGGTGTAGCAACTATCGTTGCCCTGATATGCTCTCTCATAGCTTATTTTGCGGGTATCTTTATTCCTAGCATTGCAAAAATCTGCGCTCCGGTTTATGCCATCTGTGAAGGTGCACTGCTTGGAGGCTTCAGTTCCTATGTTGATAACAGATTCGGTGCGGGACTCAGTATTTATGCCCTTCTCGGTACCGTTTCAATCGGCGGCATTGTATTTGTCGGTTACATTTCCGGTATTTTCAAGGTGAATCAGAAACTCATTAATATTGCCATTACTCTCGGTCTGGCACTTATGATCACTTATCTTGCAAATATGCTGCTTCCTCTGTTCGGCGGTCGTGCATTCACTTCCATTGCCGATACCTCACTTCTCGGATTCGGTATCAATCTTGTTGCACTTGCTGTAGGTGCTGTTTATCTTCTTATTGATTTCGACAAGGTGTTCGAGCTTGAAAACAACGCTGACAGCCGTTACGAATGGGTATGGGGCATGGGCTTCCTGGCCAGCATCGTTTGGGTTTACATTGAGCTTCTCAAGCTTGCCGTTAAGATTCAGGTTCTTCTGAACGGTGATGATTAACTTCGTAAGATAAGCAGGAATTTCTGATAAGAGGCGGTTCATGCTGTTATGAACCGCCTTTTTTATGTTCGGATAAAGAGCCCCTGAACAGGCTTTTCGGGCGTCATGTACGTACGGAAAAACATGAACACATCAGACTGTTTCATATCGTTCCGGAAGTATTTTCCATACGTGTCCGCATGTCATTTTTCCGTTTTGAAAATTTTCAGAAAAATGCTCAAAAAACGTTTGACAAACAAGATTAAAAAATGTAAAGTCACTCACAATTCTTCGGAATTAACAACCAGAAGAGGCGCTCTTCTTAGGTATCCCGATTAGCTAACATGCTTAACATGCAGTCGGGAGAGGGAATGAAGAGCCGAGGCAATCTGAAACAGCATTAATCCGATTGTCGGCTATGGAGGCTGAATCCTTCAGGCTGTCACACTTAAGGTGAAGTGCTTCTGGCGGATTATTCCCCCGCCTTTATCAAACTTTCCCTTAGGTAACTCAAACAATCATTTTTTATTCTAGGAGTTCATATGAACCAGGTTTGTGTTGCCAAGTTCGGTGGTACCAGCGTTGCTAACTACCAGGCAATGTGCAATTGTGCAAAGATCGTAACCAATAACCCTAATACCAAGCTTGTAGTTTTAAGTGCAAGTGCCGGTGTTACCAATTTACTTGTTGAACTTGCATCAGGTACCCTTGATCAGGCAAGCATTGAGCAGCGTATGGAAAAGCTCTCTGCAATTGAAAATTCCATTCTTAATGATTTAGGCCGTCCTGCCGCCATCACCGAAGAAATTGAAAAGCTTCTTCATGAAATCAGAGATCTGGCAAATCATGCCATTCAGGAACATGATGATGCCTTAACCGACAGAATCGTTTCATTCGGTGAAATCATGTCAACCAAGCTCTTCACTGAAGTTTTAAACAGCCTCGGTTATAAGGCAAAGTGGTTCGACGTACGTAAGGTAATGAGAACCGACAGCGTATTCGGCAAGGCTGCTCCAATCATCGAAGTAATCGGTAACTGTGCAAAGGAACAGATTGCTCCGTTACTTGACGACTACATTGTTGTTACTCAGGGCTTCATCGGTTCTAACGCCATCGGTCAGACCACCACTTTAGGTCGTGGCGGTTCAGACTACAGTGCTGCTCTTCTCGGTGAAGCAATTCCGGGCTGTGCCGCAATTGAAATCTGGACTGACGTTCCTGGTATCTACACTACCGATCCGCGTCTTGTTCCTGAAGCTCATGCAATTCCTGAAATTACCTTCTCTGAAGCTGCCGAAATGGCAACCTTCGGTGCCAAGGTTCTGCACCCTGCAACCATTTTCCCTGCAGTACGCAAGAACATCCCTGTATTCGTAGGTTCTTCAAAGGAACCTGAAAAGGGCGGTACCTGGGTTCGTAAGGAAACCAATTCAAAGCCAACCTTCAGAGCTGTTGCTTTAAGAAAGAACCAGATTTTATTAACCCTCCAGAGCCCTAACATGATTGGTGCCTGCGGTTTCCTGGCAAATATCTTCAGTATTTTTGCAAAGTACGGTATTTCAGTTGACCTCATTACCACTTCAGAAGTAAGTGTTGCCCTTACCATCGATTATACCGGCAGCCAGTCAAGCGGTAAGTCTGTACTCAGCGAACAGTTATTACAGGAACTCAAGTCATTCTGCCGTGTACGTATCGACGAAGGTCTGTCACTCATTGCCTTAATCGGTAACGGTATGAGTCAGGTTAGCGGTACCGGTGCTGCAGTATTCTCATCAATCTGTGACGTTAACATCCGTATGATCTGCTACGGTGCAAGCACTCACAACCTGTGCTTCCTGGTTAATGAGGATCAGGCTCCAAAGGCTATCGCCGAATTACACCACAAGCTTCTTGAAGGTAATCCAACCACTATCAAGTAACGGTTATGGTGATTAACGGAGTCCCGTCAGGGAATTTCCGTATGTGAGAAATCTGGGGATGTCCCGTATTAACGGGACATCCCCTTTGTTTTGTTATCCGGCAAAGATGTCGTCGTTTAACGTTTTTATGTCAAATTTAGTGTGCTTTTATGAAAGTGGCTGTTAGAATGTTCAGGATTCCGGTTCTTGAGACCAAGAATTCCGGGGGCTTGTTCGACAATTGTTAAGGGATACGGTTTTTATGAAAGTACTGATGATCAACGGCAGCAGACGTGAACACGGCTGCACCTATACCGCCATGACTGAAATGGCTGCTGTTTTCAAGGAAGAGGGGATTGATTCGGAAATTGTTTTTGCCGGTTCAAGGGCGTTAAACGGCGACATTGACGCATTGGTTAATGAGATTGCCGAAGCCGTAAAAACTGCCGATGGGATTGTTATCGGCTCTCCTGTATACTACGCTTCACCGTCAGGCGAGGTGATTGCACTTCTCGACCGTCTGTGGGGTGTTGCCGGTGAGGATCTGCGTTTCAAGCCTGCCGTAGCCATAACTTCAGCAAGAAGGGCCGGTACCACTGCAACTCTTGACGTGCTGAATAAATACTTCCAGTTTAATCAGATGCCGATAGTGTCTGCAAATTACTGGAATATGGTTCATGGCCGTGCTCCTGATGACGTGCATAAGGATGAGGAAGGTCTTCAGATAATGCGTGTTCTTGCAGGCAATATGGTATGGCTTATGAGAAGCATTGAGGCCGGTAAGGCTGCCGGGGTAAAACAGCCGTCCGCAGTGGATAAGGTTTACACCCATTTCATTAAGTAGGGAAAAAACCGGTCAGAAGCTGAACTTCAGGCGGAAGATCCGTGTTGATTTGTCCGCTTCAGTCTTTAAAATAAAAGTCCGTCATACTATACCTGAGAAGTGATATGGCGGACTTTTTCATCTTACCGTTTGGAGATATTCACGGTGATCTGCGGTTAGGCGTCGCTTTCAGCTCCAATGATGGACAAGGCTTCACTCTTAACCTTCAGGTAGTCGGTTTTGCCGGTGCCGTTAAGCGGAATACTGTCAACAACTCTGATGTATTTCGGGATTGCCAGTTCCGTAATCCCCTGGACTTTAAAGAGATCCCTGATGTCAGTACGTGAAGGCTCAGCTCCGGTGATGAACAGCATGAGCTGTTCGCCCTTTTTGTCGTCCGGAACTGATACGACGGCCAAAGGATTGTCAGGATACATTCTGCTAAGAGCAGTTTCCACCTGGGTAAGGGATACCATTTCTCCGGCAATCTTGGCGAATCTCTTGGCTCGGCCAAGAATATGGATAAAGTTCTTTTCGTCGATGGTTGCTATGTCTCCGGTGTCATACCATTTGTCGGCAGGAGGATCTATTACGCCCGGATTGTCAGCCCTTACGTAGCCGAGCATTACATTGTCACCGCGAACCCAGAGGCGACCGCCTTCGGTGATTCCCGGAATCGGCTCCAGTTTTGTTTCAATTCCCGGAAGCGGACAGCCTGCAGTGTTGCGTCTGTAGTACATGTTTGTGTTTACGGAAATAACCGGAGCGGTTTCGGTTGCACCGTAACCTTCAAGTATACGGATACCGAACTTGTCATTCCACATGTTTATGGTATCTTCCTTAAGCTTTTCACCTCCGGATACCACAAATCTTACGGCATACATATCATAAGGGTGGGCATATTCGGCATATCCCCTAAGGAAGGTGTCTGTACCGAATATGGCCGTTGAGTTTGTATCGTACACGAGAAGCGGTACGTTCTTATAGTGCAGCGGAGACGGATACATGAATACCTTCATGCCGGTAATTAACGGCAGCAGTGTGCCTGCTGTCAGACCAAAGGAATGGAACATCGGCATGGAGTTGAATACGGAATCCAGCATGCTGAAAGGCAGAACAGCCTGCAGCTGCACGATGTTTGTTTCAATATTGCGGTGGCTGAGAACAACGCCCTTTGGCAGCCCTTCGGAGCCTGAGGTAAAGAGAATTACTGCAGGGGCATCAGGGTTATGTTTACCGTCACAGAGCTTCTGATAGGATCTGTACGGTTTCAGCAGACTCAGCAGGGCTGATATTTTGATGAATGGTGTGATTCCGTTTTTGAGATCCTCAAGATACTTTACTTCAATTCCGTGCTGGCTAAGAGCTTCGGTAAGCGGGGTAAATCCGCCTTTTTCAATAAAGGTTCTTGAGGTGTATACGGTTTTGAGCGGTACCGCATCGCAACAGGCCAGAAGGTTTTTGGTACCTGTTGAGAAGTTCAGCATGCACGGAATCTTACCGCAGGCCTGAAGAGCCATGAAGGCAACGACGCCGGCGGCAGAATTAGGCAGCAGAAGACCAACACAGCTTTCAGGTTCGTTCTTTTTGAAGTAGCTGCCAAGAGCCATTGATTTTACAAACAGGCTTTTTGATGTAATCGGTTTGCGGTTGTGATCCTCAAGAATTTTCTTGGAAGTGCTGAGGGTCTTGCATGTGTCAATGAATGAGCCGAACAGAGTGTTTTTGGTCATTATGCTGGCCTCAACCTTCATTTGCGCCATAACGTTATACATCATGTCTGAGGCTTTCTGCGCCCTTTCCTTACCGGTATATTCCTTAGGAACACTGAATTTAAGTGCCGGCATGACCTTGATGAGTATGCGGGAACGCGGTTTGTGGCGGAATTTGTTACCGAAGTATGAGAATGATGAGTACTGACTGCCCTCAATAATAATAGGCAGAATTTCTGCATCAGCCTTATCGGCCACGACTGCGGTACCTGAGTAGATTTTCATGAGGGTGCCGGTGGTGGTGATGCGGCCTTCAGGGAATATGGCAGGAATGTTGCCGTTGTCGATCTCCTTGATGAGACTTCTGATGGCCATCGGGTTGGTACTGTCTATAGGATAGTACTTGGTTACGGAAAGCAGTATCCTGTAATACCATTTTTCGGCAATGCTGGTATCTACCGCATATGAAATGTCATCGTGCAGATATGTCCACAGAAGCACCCCGTCGAGGAATGATGTATGGTTTGCTATGATGATTGTACGCTTTCCGCGTCTTGCCTCAAAGTTCTCGATGCCTTCGCATTTTGCGTGATAGACAAGTTCGAGAGCTTTTCTTACCAGCGCTCTCAGCATCGGAACAGGGAGAATGCCTACGGTAATAAGGGCTCCAACGAGGCATACCAGAGATATTATGCCAGACATGAGTGCCAGACCGAATCTCGCGCCGAATATACAGGTGCAGGCAACGCCGATTACGGAACTGATTACGCTGAAAAGTGCGGCGGTAATGTTGTTTGCAGACATTATTCTGGTACGGATTTCGTCTGGAGAACTCTGCTGCAGGTAGGATGTTACCGGTACAATGAACATTGCCGCAAAGAAGGTAATGAGGAAGATGGTTACGATAAAGTTTATGCCACTGAAGGATGAGAGGAATGAGGTGATAAATTCAGTTCCCTGACTGAAGGTTTCAATCTTATCAAGATGATAGGTAAGTGGAGTGTGGTTGCAGAAAATAACCGTGAAATAAATCATGAGACCGGCTTCAATTACGGCACTCAACGGCAGAAAGGCATTGATGGCTTCCTTTCTGTAAACCTTTGAGGCTACGGCCGCACCGGCACCGATGCCGAGACAGAACGGTCCGAGGAACAGCGGACTCAGAATTTCCTTTCCGAATTCATTGACGAAAATGTTGTTGGCAATCTGACTGAGCTGAATCATGAAGGTTACGGTGACGCACCATGCACCGGCAAGTCCCAGAAGGGAGAGATAAACCGGTCTTGAATGACGGGCATACTTCAGATTGTTCCAGGTTGAACTGATGAACATCTTATGAACGACCGTATTGGCGTCTGCAGGCTCCTGCGGAGCGATTTTTCTGGAGGCAATATAACCAAGAGTGGAAAGAATCAGCAGTACAATCGGGAAGTAGACGTTGATTGTGGCTCCTGCAATGATGCCTGCAATGGTTCCGGCAAATTTGGTGATGTAGGAACCGGACTCAAGGGCAGAGTTTGCCGATATGAGTTTATCATTCCCTGTTATGAACGGCACGATACTGAGGCGGATAGGGGTGAAGAATGATGCCTCCACACCCGCCAGGAACATTCCGAGAAGCATACCGTTTGCGGATGATGTAAGGAATGATACTGCCATTATCGCAGCGATGCAGATTTCAAAAATCTTAAGTCTGCTGAGTAATTTTGTCTTGTCGTACTTGTCTGAGAGTTCGCCGGCAAGGGCAGAGAACAGAAATACAGGAATCATGAAAAGGCCTGATGCCAGATATACCAGAGTCTGAGACTGTTCCGGTGTATTAAGCAGGGCATAGGTTACGAAGGCCAGAAAGCCTGCCTGTATGAATGAGTCGTTAAAGGCTCCGAGAAGTTTAACCGTAAAGAATGACAGAAATGATCTGTTGGAACATAAATTGTTTGATTTATCCATAATATTCAGCCTGACATGCAATATGCTTTGAAATATATTATAACTGCCTAAGCATTTTTTATTTTTGTGATATTCATAAGACTTTCGTGATTAACAAAAGTTCACCACATGATAATGTAAATGTTAAATTTTTGTTTATGACTGAACTGCGTACGGACACAGCTTATTTGAAGATTGGGCGTTGTGACTGTGAAGTTTTTTCTGAGTAACTGGCAAAACGGAAGGGGATTAAGGTGGTGCCACTTACGGGATTCGAACCTGCGACCTCTTGTTTACGAAACAATTGCTCTACCAGCTGAGCTAAAGTGGCACTTCCATTGTATATGCACGAACCGGATGATGCGTCCGATTCGGATGCGCGCCATGCTGATTAAGGGAAACTTATCATGTTCATAACTCCTTTCCCTGGCGGAAGGGGCGTTCCCTCATGGCATGCGCGCATTGTATCATAAAATTTACTTGTGATTAACAGTTTTTCTGTGTTTTGCGAACTGATTAGCCAATGAAATTGAAAAACCGCTGTACATTCTGGTTATTATTCCAGAACTTAAAGGCTGATTGTTCTTGTCATAAAGCGTAATGGTTGATTTTTCGTCATATACACCGATTTTGAATGTATATTTGCCTGAATCGATCGCCCATGGTTCGGTATCGTGTTTTTCCCAGTCCTCCGGATCAAGTTCGGAGTAGTCGATTTTTATTTCTCCCGCCGTGGATGAGTATTCGGAAATGCGTATGTCGTAATCAATCATCAGCTCGGTAAGCACGGCATAGGTTTCATCGAAAGGCGCATTAATCATCCAGCATGGAAGTTCATTGTTGTCCCTGCCGATGGTGATTTCCAGATTCTGGGCGGTCTTTGCGTGTATGTTGAGCTGCTGCTGATGGTAGGACTGCATGAATCTGTTGGCCATGAGTGCGGAGAATCTGGCAGGCTCAAATCTGTTGAGTCCGGTACTTAATTCCTCTCCGGACGGACGTTCGATGATGTTATCGGTGATCTGAACGGCAACCCCCGGTATGTTCTGACTGTTTCTGATGAGTCTGAACAGATACTTCTGTCTGTATATCAGTGCACTTTCGGCCATGTCGGAAGTGTTGTAAGGTGTGGCGAATTCCGTGCCTTCATACCAGTCTGTCTGAACGAAGTTATTTACCGGATCAATGCTTTCGATGTCGATGTTGTTCATGTTCAGAAAACGGACAAGAACGCTGAACAGTTCATTCGGGGTCATGGTTTTGCCGTATTCATCCGGATAGAACCACACCTGTGACAGGTCGCCGTCATTGAAGGTTACGACATTGGGATCAAGCGGAATAAGCTTCTGAGGCGGACGGATGTCCACATATTTTCCCAGAATGGCCGCACGTGAATCCTTTATGCCCTGTACGGGAATTTCAAATTCCCTGGAGAATACAAGAGGGGTCAGGCCTACAGGTGTTCTGATGGGTTCTGCGGTGTTTACCGTGTCCAGATATCTGAAGTTGTTGTTGGCTTTTCTGATATCATTGTTGATATTACCTGACGTACAGCCGCATAAGGCTGCAAGCAGCATAAAGCCGCATCCGTTAAGTGCGTTGAAAAAGATTCTGTTCACTGTCTGTCTCTGGGATATGTATTATTAAAAGTAGAAAACAGCTGTTATCGTACTCGATTCGACTGATTTTTACAAGTGACGTACTGCGTAAAACGAAAGGTGGAGAAAAAGATTCTGAAAGCAGAAATAAAATACGGCAGGACTCCGTAGGAGTTCTGCCGTATCGGAAAAGCGTTTTTTATTTCTTGCAGGCGTTTGCTTCAGTAGGTAATGCAAGATCACCTTCCTGCTGAGCCTGACCGAGAAATTCATGATACTTTCTGAGCAGACCATCATCGCTGAAGGTCGCTTCATAAATCTTTCTGCTGACGCGCATCATGTAAGGTTTCTGATCACGTGAATAAACCTGGGCAAGACACTGCTGAGCATTCATGAACTGCTTATTGGTTTCAATTACCTGATCCCTGTCTTCGGTATCGGTGCCGAGAATTGTATCAAGACTTTCGGCATACTGAGTCAGTGCTTTCTTCTGTAAAGAATCAAGATTGCCGTCGTTGATCAGGGCTTCCACGTTTGCGTCCAGAGCCAGTGCTGATGCAGAAACGGTCATTCCCGCAGCCATAATCATTGAGCCGAGAACTGATTTACTGAAAAAGTTCATAATATTCCTCGCTATAAAATCTACGATATCAACCGTCATCGGTTTGGTCATTAATTATTCCAGTATTCCGATAATTTTACCGTGAACGATGCTAAAAAACTAAAAACACGCTCACAATGACGGCTGATTTCATGACTGTTACTGCTTGCTTAAGTAAGCGGCGAGGTTATCGATTACCTTGTTGAATACGGACTTGATGGCATCACATTCTTCATCGCCTTCGTAAACAGGGGTTCCTGGGCCGATTTCGCCGTTTTCGTTCTGATATGAAACCTCAACGTGGGTGAAGCTCATTTCAATTTCGAGTTCGCCGAGAACAATGTTACATCTGAAGGTAATGTATCTGGTACCTTCGGCAGGATCGTAGTCAGGATCCTTCATTCTCTTTACAAATGAGAATACACCGCCGCCGTCCTTGCTTTCATGAATGATGGCTTCCGGACGCACACCAACCCTGAGCCAATGACGAGTACGGGCATAAACCTGAACAAAAACGTCTCCTTTAGGTGAGCGGCGACTCAAATCGACTTCATATTCGTTTGAAGTATTATCTTCACTTGCGAAGTCCTGACCGACGACTTCATTATCGTATAATTCTTCGTTGCTCATAAAATCCTCTTAAAATTAAAAATCAAATGGTTGGTTACGCAGCAGCCTTCTGAGAATCTTCCTTCAGTGCTACGGTAAGGTTAAATACTTTCTTTTCCGGGGTGGTGTATTTGCTGTCGGCACAGAAGTAACCGGTTCTTTCGAACTGGAAGGCTTCGGAAACGGCAGCTTCCTGCAGTGCAGGTTCAATCCAGGCGTTTTCGATGATTCTGAGTGAATTTTCATTGATTGTTGACAGGAAATCATCGGCAGATCCCGGATTAGGTACCTTGAACAGACGTTCATAGAGTCTGATTTCTGCGGTTTTGCCTTCGGTGGCGCTAACCCAGTGGATAACTCCCTTTGGCTTGTGTCCTTCAACGTCCTGTCCCAGTGATTCAGGAATATAGGTACAGTGTACGCAGGTTACGTTGCCGTTTTCATCTTCCTCGCAGCTTTCAGCCTTTATGATGTAGCCGTAACGGAGGCGGACTTCCTTTTCGAGTGACAGACGCTTGAACTTCTTGTTGCCTTCCTTTCTGAAATCATCGGCTTCAATGTAGAGTTCTCTGGTGAAAGGAACCTTTCTTGAACCGAGCTCCGGCTTTAACGGATGGTTCTGAGCATCAAGCTGTTCGACCTGTCCTTCCGGATAATTGTCAATAACGAGTTTGAGCGGATTCAGAACTGCCATGCGACGCTGAGCGTGTTCGTTGAGGTCTTCTCTGATGCATGATTCAAGTGCGGAAAACTCAACTGTGTTATCCTGTTTTGTAACACCGATGCGACGGCAGAATTCTCTGATTGAAGCAGGGGTGTAGCCTCTTCTGCGCAGACCTGAAATTGTGGTCATGCGCGGATCATCCCATCCGTCCACAATCTGTTCCTTAACAAGGAGGTTAAGCTTTCTCTTTGAGGTGATTGCGTATTCAAGATTCAGACGGCTGAATTCGTACTGATGCGGATGGTGTTCAATGCTGATGTGGTCAAGTACCCAGTCGTACAGACGTCTGTTATCCTGGAATTCCAGGGTGCAGATGGAATGCGTGATTCCTTCAATGGCGTCTGAAATGCAGTGTGTAAAGTCATACATAGGGTAGATGCACCATTTGTCACCGGTCTGATGATGAGATGCGAACTTGATGCGGTAGATTACAGGATCTCTCATGCAGATGAATGATGACGCCATGTCTATTTTGGCACGCAGACAGGCTTTTCCTTCCTCGAATTCACCATTTTTCATTTTTTCGAAGAGAGCCAGGTTTTCCTCCACTGTTCTGTCTCTGTACGGACTGTTCCTGCCAGGAGCGGTGAGGGTGCCTCTGTATTCCCTTATTTCATCCGGAGAGAGTTCGTCAACATAGGCGAGTCCCTTTCTGATGAGTTCCAGAGCATAACCATATAACTGGTCGAAGTAGTTTGAAGAGTATCTTGGTTCACCGTTCCATGAGAAACCGAGCCAGCGTACGTCGTTTTCGATTGATTCAACGTATTCCACTTCTTCCTTTGCCGGGTTGGTGTCGTCGAAACGGAGATTGCACAGACCGTTATAGTCGCGTGCGATACCGAAATTCAGGCAGATTGACTTTGCGTGTCCGATGTGTAAATAGCCGTTTGGTTCCGGCGGGAATCTGGTAACAACGGTGTCGCATTTCTTTGCTGCCAGATCCTCATCTATAATCTGGGTAATAAAGTTAGAAGTATGGATTGCCTCTTCTGTCATACTTGGCCTCTAGGGTAATACCTTATTTTGGTTTGTTACTTAACATCAGTAAATTTCTATACGTTCCGCCCGTGTCTTTAATTCGTGGAGGAACACAGCTTATGTCCCTGATACACCTGCTGCGGAATCGTGTTTAAATCCTTTTTATTTTTTAGAAATTTCAGCACGTACCTGATTGGTCCTTTGTCGGTGTTCCCTGAACGGCAGGTTCAGGCAAACACGGTTAACGCTAAACTGCTAAAAAATAACCGTTTGTCACGGAGTGGTCCGCATGTTTGCGGCACTGCCTGAAAAAAGGCGGAGTGACGTGATGCAAACCGATTAAAAGCTAATTATATGATACATGAAAGCCTATAAGCAAAAAATCTTTTATCTTTTGTTTTATACGTACGGGGCTCGGTCACGGAGCAGGGTTTTTCGGATGTTTTTTTAATAAAGGAAACGGCTCATCGGCTGATGTTGCGGCATATGGTTAAATCAGGAATGAGTACTCCGCCGAAGATGCGAAAATTCTCTTTCCCGTAATCGTTCTAAATATCAATGTTTAATTGAAACTGAGCTGAATAGATACTATAATTACGCCGTGTTTTTTAAAACGTCACGGGCCGGTTCAGCCTGATTTACGCCTGCGGAATCAGTACAATGCCGAAAATGCGGAACATGACGCACGGTGAACGGGGTTTTCGTACTGTGCACGAAGTCCGTAACCGCACCGTAAAGTTTTATTAAATCTATTTTTTGGAGTAAAATACCCCGAGTAAGTTCCTGTTATTGTTTTACGGATAACATGAAAACCTTAGTAAGATAGATAGAGAGTAATACTATGAGTTTTGAATCAGATAAGTCTTTTAACGATTTCGTTCATTTTCCACGCGGAATCCGTCGCAGCGGTCTTTTCTCAATCAAGGAATCAGACCTCCTCGAAGAATGCGGTGATGCCATGATGGAACTTTATCAGGGTATCCGTGAACCTAAGGATGATGCTGAAAAGACTTTTGTTGAACAGATTAAGGGTGATGCGGTTGCTACTGATTTAAATGCCAAGGTATTTAAGAAGTATCTTTTTGAAATCAGCCCTAAGAAGTCTCATAACCTTACCACCAGCACTGATGATGACGGTTACGATTCTTCAGAAGAATCAATTGATTAATTATTAAATTTTTATATTTGCGTTGGCAATCCGGTATATGACAGATTTTATCCCGCAGGACTCCGCCGAAGTGAGCGGATGCGGTGAGTGTCTGGTACCGGTTTGTTTTTTTTCTGATACTGACATATAGAGAAACTGTAAATGCATCGTAATTCTGATGAAAAACTTGTCCAGGCGTTCAGACACTGTGGCCCTTACCTGAAGCATCATCGCGGTTCCACTTTTGTAATAATGATTCCCGGTTCCACCGTTGCAAGTTCGCACCTTGAGGACATTATCAGTGACATTGCTCTGCTGCAGAGCCTTGACATCAAGCTGGTTCTCGTTTTCGGAGCCAGGGAACAGATTGACGCAGCTCTCGATAAGAATCAGATAAAGGCCAGATTCTACAAGCGTATCCGCATTGCCGATGACGAAACATTTGAAGTCATCAAAAGAGTCTGCGGCCAGATGCAGATAGATCTCACCTCCAAGCTGTCAATGGGGCTTATCAACACCCCAATGCAGGGAAGCCGTCTCAACGTTATCAGCGGTAATTTCGTTACCAGCAGGCCTATAGGTGTGGTTGACGGTATTGACTACATGCACAGCGGTATCATCCGTCGCATTGATGCTGAAAACATCCTTCGTGAAATCAACAATCATTCTATCGTGCTGATTTCTCCTGTAGGTTACTCCGTTACCGGCGAATGCTTCAGCGTTAACAGTGAAGAGGTGGCAGCTCAGGTGGCCGTGGCAATCAAGGCCAATAAGCTGATAACCTACTGTTCAAATGATGAGCTTCTGGTGAATGACAAGGGTGAGGTTATTGCCGAAATGTTCCCGGACGAGGCTCAGAAATATCTTGAAAGAATTGACGCTGATGTTCACAATAGTACCTACAGATACCTTAAGGCTTCCATTTCCTGCTGCAACGGCGGTGTGGAAAGATGTCATCTGGTGTCACATGAACAGGATGGCGCCGTAATTCAGGAACTCTTTACCAGAGACGGTATCGGTACACAGATTGTAAAGCAGAGTGCCGAACAGGTCAGTCAGGCGACGATCAATGATATTCCTTCGCTCATGGATCTCATCAGACCTCTTGAACAGGAAGGCATACTTGTTCACAGACCTCGTGAACAGCTGGAAATGGAAATTGAAAACTATGTTGTCATCAAGCGTGACGGCATGGTTATAGCCTCAGCAGCTCTCTACAGCTATGAGGAAAAGATGGGAGAACTTGCCTGCGTGGCAATTCATCCTGACTACAGAGGCTCCTCAAGAGGTGACATTCTCATCAATAAGATCGAAGAATTGGCCCGCAGTAAGGGACTTAAGCAGCTGTTTGTTCTTACAACAAAGTCTGCGCATTTCTTCCTCGAAAAGGGCTTTGTTCCGGGAACAATAGAGGATTTGCCGGCCAAGAAGAGGGAACATTACAACTATCAGCGTATGTCAAAGATTCTGTTCAGACAGATTAAGTACTAACTGCTGTATGGCGGATGAATGAAATCCGTACGGGCGGTGTTTTCCGAAACACCGCTCTCTTTTTTTGTGGTTAATACGTCCTTTTCTGGGAAAATATGCCTGTAATCTCAAGGAAAAACATGAAAACGTGTTGTACCATTGATCATCACGGGTATAAATATTTATTACAGAGTACTACTCCGCAATGGCTATCATAAAAACCATAGATTCCCTTACAGGTTTTCTTTCCAGAAGGAAGATTACCATTCAGTGTCATAATTATCCTGATGCCGATACTATCGGCTCGGGATTTGCGTTATGGCAGTACTTTTCCGATCACGGCATTGATGTCCGTCTCGTATACGGAGGTTCGCACAAGATTGCCAAAAGCAACCTGAGGATGTTTGTGGACAAGCTGCACATTCCCATTGAACACGTGGAGGACGGATACAGAACAGATGGTCTGCTGATTACCGTTGACTGTCAGTATCTGAGCTCCAACATAATTCATATTGAGGCCGATGAGGTTCTGATGATAGATCACCACAGACAGGGTGAAAACATTGACAGAATCAGGGAACTGGACATAGAGTGTCATTCATGCATCAAGGAACATTACGGAAGCTGTGCATCGGTCGTTTATCAGCTTTTTCAGAAATCACGTTACAGCATGAGTCTTGAGGTTTCAACGGCTCTTTACTATGGTCTGTACATGGATACCAATGAATTTTCTGAGGTAAGACATCCTGCGGATCGCGAGGCTCGTGACGAACTGGTATTTGACGACAGGATTTTCATGCTTCTCAAAAATTCAAATCTGAGTGCTGAGGAACTGAAACAGGCCGGGGCTTCACTGCAGAATTTTGATTCCAAGGGGCAGCTGGCCGTTATAGAGTCTGTTCAGTGTGATCCAAACGTTCTGGGAATGATTGCCGATATGATGATTCGCGTGGAAAACATCAATACGGCCATAGTCTTTAACAGATTGAACCGTGATGACTACAATCCTGAACAGTCAGACATCTACAAATTCTCCGTGAGAACCTGTGTGGGGGAAATCAGGGCCAATGAACTTGCAGAACTGATTGCGGCTCCAATGGTCGATTCCGTACGCATTGGAGGGGGAGGCGGTCACCGTCTGAAGGCCGGAGGCATGGTTAACGTGGGACTTTTTGAAAAGTATCTGCGTGAACAGGGCTCCTACGAGACCTTCAATGAGTATCTTTACCGTGTTTTTGAGGAGTATTCATCCATTGCCAGAATCATTTATTCAGACAGTTATGACTTTGATGATCTGGTGCGTTATGCCGAAAAATATGAGGAAACCCAGTATGTCATGGGATATGTCTGCAGTACTGAGATAGCTGAGGAGGGCAGACCTTTACTCATTAGAGGAACTGCCGGTGACGTGCGTGAAAAGGTCAGTCCGGAGCTGTATATCATGGTCAGCTGCCGCGGAGAAGTGGTGACGGTCTCAAGGAGCGAATTTCTGCAGCGTTACCGTGACTGCGAAGGCCCGCTTAACATGGTGGATTTTTCCGAGTATGATGAGCCCCGTATCGTAATAGACCAGAGCGGCAGAAAGTTTTACCTTAAAAACAGGCTTCACTGCTGCACATTCAGAAAGCCTCAGTATGTGTGGGTAGTACCCATTGAAAAGCTTGGAATTCCTGTAAAGCTCGTTGATTCAAAGTGGGCAAGTTCTGACTTCAGATTCGGTAACATTACTGATTATCTTGTCATAAACGAGAAACAGCACAGTGAAATCAGCATTGTTGATTCCGTGAGATTCAGTGCCATCTACAAGAAGGTATAGCATAGCTGATGACTCTTCGGTCCGGAATCCGTGTCGTGAAGTGATTCATCTCATCCTGCCATTAAACAGAAAACCTGTTCATATCCAAAAGATGTGAACAGGTTTTTACATTATGTGTTACACCTGGTAACAGCCGCTGTTAGAAGTCGGCATTGTTAACTGTTCTTGGGAACGGAATTACGTCACGTACGTTACCCATACCGGTTACGTATACTACAAGACGTTCAAAGCCGAGACCGAAACCTGAGTGGGTTACGCTACCGTAACGACGGAGGTCTCTGTACCACCAGTAGTTCTTAGGATCAAGGTTCAGTTCTGCAAGTCTTCTGTCAAGAACCTCAATTCTTTCCTCTCTCTGAGAACCACCGATGATTTCACCGATTCCCGGAGCCAGAACGTCCATTGCGGCAACGGTCTTGCCGTCATCATTAAGTCTCATGTAGAAGGCCTTGATGTCCTTTGGATAGTTCTTCACAACCACAGGAGCCTTGAAGTGTTCTTCAGCGAGGTAACGTTCGTGTTCTGACTGAAGGTCAACACCCCATTCAACAGGGTACTCAAACTTCTTGCCGCAGTTCTTCAGAATTTCAATGGCATCGGTGTAGTCAACCTGAGCAAAGTCAGAAGATACGAACTTTTCAAGTCTGGTGATGGCATCCTTGTCTACACGTTCAGCAAAGAATTCCATGTCATCTCGTCTTTCGGTGAGAACGGCATTGAATACGTACTTGAGCATTCTTTCAGCCAGAGCGGCATTGTCGTTGAGGTCATAGAACGCAACTTCCGGTTCAACCATCCAGAATTCAGCGAGGTGACGGGTGGTATTTGAGTTTTCTGCTCTGAAGGTAGGTCCGAAGGTGTATACCTTTGACATTGAAGAGGCGATGGTTTCAGCATTTAACTGACCTGAAACGGTGAGGAATGATTCCTTGCCGAAGAAGTCCTGTGAATAATCAACCTTACCGTCAGCGGTCTTTGGAGGATTGTTCATGTCGAGGGTGGTCACGCGGAACATTTCGCCTGCACCTTCACAGTCAGAGGCTGTGATTAACGGAGTGGAAATCCAGATGAATCCTTCTTCGTTAAAGAATCTGTGGATGGCCTGAGCCAGACAGTTTCTTACGCGCATTACGGCACCCATGATGTTGGTTCTGGTTCTTAAGTGGGCATTTTCGCGAAGGAATTCAACGGTGTGTCTCTTGGCACTCATTGGGTAGGTGTCAGGATCTTCAACAAGACCGCATACTTCAACAGCGGTAGCCTGAATTTCAAACTGCTGTCCCTTACCCTGTGATTCTACGATTTTGCCGTCAGCGATTACGGAACAGCCGGTGGTAAGATGTAAAATACCGTCTTCATAGTTGCTTAAAGTATTTGGAACAACAACCTGAACAGGATTAAAGCAGGATCCGTCATGTACAGCTAAAAATGAAAAACCTGCCTTTGAGTCGCGTCTGGTTCTGATCCAACCGCGTACGCGAACTTCGGTACCAACTTCATATGAACCTTTTAAAATGCTGTCAACTGAAGCAATAATCATTATAAAACCTCTCACGAACCGGCAATTAAAAACGGCCGGTAGTTAAGTATCAATTAATTAAATAAAAAATCTCTCTGATCTTATTCTTAAATGCCCAAAAAGGCAACCAAAAATACACATTACTTATCGATGTATTCAGCGTTTTGAATGCGGAAAAAGACGAAGAAAAATCCGTAAATTTTCCGAT
>JAEEGL013657969.1_pt1 | contig 29148 bp, 14 predicted proteins | sample 9134231 | NCBI WGS metagenome assembly JAEEGL01 (sample SAMN16246548, study PRJNA631951) | gut metagenome | biome: gut microbiome; feature: rumen; material: fiber-attached | host: Bos | place: Iran: Karaj | collected 2018-10 | reverse complement strand
TCTTCGATGCTGGCCGTGAACTCCACCCGTTCGCCGTTCGGCGCGGACTGGAGGTCTTCGTCCAACTGGCGGACGGTACAGGAGAAAGCGGCTGCCGCCACTGCCGACAGCGCCAAGACGTTAAACAACGCTTTCAAAACTTTATTCGAGTCCATGATTGATGGGTATAAATGGTGAAACGGGACGGATTCGAAAGCCTTCATATCGTGAATCCTCTTCATTGACATTCTCTCCCGTCGTGAGAAATACGGACAGGGCATGTTTTGAGTCAGACCTACTGAGAGACGAAGACCAATATTCCCCAGTCCCCTCCTCAAAGTCCACAAACGGAAGGAAGAGAGTGGCGCCGGTTGCTTTCCAGACGATTTTCCAGCCTGCCACGTCAGGATTAAGCTCTCCGCTGTAAACTAAAGTCCAGGTGTAATTCCAGTCATTTTTTGTATTAAAGAGTTCTTGCCATTCTGCATTAGTAGGCATCCGGAAATTCCCGCCCAGGGCCACGTGGGCCGCGTCGTCGACGAGTTCCAGCCTGGTCGCCTTGTCTGTCGCATATTTCTTGAAGGTTCTGCCTCCATCGGAAGTGTCAAAATAAGTGTTCCAGGAGTAGTTCGATTTTGGTTCAGTCTCGCCCCAGGCGTAGCGATTGCCACGCTCCTCGGGCTTTGTTGCCCCCAGGTTGCATTTCGCCCATTTCAGTCCGCTCGGCAGCCCCAGGTCCACGCACAAGTCGTTATCGTTCCTCACCGGGCGTACCAGCAGGCCTGCATAGCGCCATTCATCCGATTCTCCAAACACTGAACTCTGATGGAAGAATATGCAGGTGTATGCTCCATTTGAATCTTCATCGAGCGTTGAAGACCAGTAACATCCTTCGGTCCCGATTTGATGGGCCCCGGCGGGAGGCGAATAGATGCCGCCTCCGGGGGGAAGGAAGATGGAATTCCCCTCATATCCCCGGACGTTGCTCGTCACGAGGTATCCGTTATCCGTTGGAGTCCACGTGCAGTTGTCTCTCAACCAAGCCCAGTCTTCGCGGGTAGGGGTCTTCCAGGGATAGCCAAGATTGGCTGTCGCGGCATCATCTTCGGGCAGGAGCGTGGTCAGGTTGTCGACGTCGCCCAGGCTGCTCTTGGTGACATACTTCGTGAGTGATGTCTTGGTCCCCCACATATAGTTGTCCCAGTTGAAGCTGGTTTTCGGGGTTGTCTCGCCCCAGGCGAAATAGTCACCGTACTCTTCGGGAGACGAAGCACCTACGTTGCACATAGCCCAGTAGATTCCGGGCCCCATCTCGACATAATCCGGAATGATTCCCGGATTGTCTCTCCAGGTGGTCACCCGTGCGTCGAGATTGTTCACGTTGCGGGAAGCCGCCCGCGCGAACGTGATTGAATTGTTGCTGGTATAGGTGCCTACCTTGCCGTCGCTGGTCTCGAATGTCAGGGACCATCCCTGCGGGAAAGCCTGCGGCAGGAAGTAGAGGTAGTAGTACGTGCCGGCGACGAAGCCGTCCGGCTTCTCGAGCCGCACGGACTTGCTGCCCAGTCCATTGATCGGCGACCATGCGGGCTTGTCGTTCGCATCCATCGTCACCGATACCCGGCCGGCGACGGTCTCGCCGGCATTGCCCCGGAAAGTCACTGCGACGATGTCCGACCGGTACATACGGATGTGGAGCATCGCGCCCACGTGCTTGAACGACAGCGAGAGCGCGTAAGATTTCGCGACCATCAGCATCGTGTTGCTGGCGAAGTTCTCGGCCACGGCCTGCTGCACCGTCGGGAGCGTCGCCTGCACGGAACTGCCGTCGCTCCGGTTCGACGCCAGGTACGGGGACACGCTCCAGAACGACAGGGGCACGCCGTCATTGCCCATGCCCGTGAAGGCGGAGATGGTCCCGGTGAAAGTGGTGGACTGCGTGATCTCGGTGTTCTGCGACGTGAACAGGCTGCCTGCGGTGTTGCCGGACGGGCCGTAGAACAGGCTCACCTGGTCGCCGGGGCTCCAGTAGAAGTTGAGTTCGGCATCCACCGCCGAGCGCGTCTGCGCCTCGTCTTCGATGCTGGCCGTGAACTCCACCCGTTCGCCGCTCGGCGCGGACTGGAGGTCTTCGTCCAACTGGCGGATGGTACAGGAGAAAGCGGCTGCCGCCACTGCCGACAGCGCCAAGACGTTAAGCAACGATTTCAGAACTTTATTCGTATCCATGATCGATGGGTTATTAGTCGAATGAGGAAGGGCTATTACAAATATAATACATTTCCCCAAATATCAAACCCGGCGCCGGGCCAGACTGAGTTTCCAGGCACAACAACAGCCCCGAAGCACAGGCTCCGGGGCTGTTGTCTCTAGGTCAGCCCCGACCTGATCGGGGATCCGTCTAGTCGCTGACAGGACGGATGGACAGGCCCTTGTAACGATCTGCGAACCCGAGTCCCACTGAAGAGGATCCGAACGAGAACAGCAGGGCTTCCCGTGTTTTAGGATCGAAGAAATTCATTTCGTTAGTCCAATAGGATCCGGAACTATTGGCATCTACTTGCCCATTTGACTGATAACAGCCGGCCGAAGGGAAGAAAAGCTTGTTTCCATTGATCTTACTGGTAAACAGATAGCCATTGACACGACTCCCGTTATACTTTTCCAGATACTCATAGGAGCAGTTCGCCTGAAGCCACGCAAAATCCTCATTGGAGGGAGTGCGCCATGAGGAACCCCATATACTCCGTGCCGCATCATCGCTATCATCCAGGCTCATACAGTCATCCCCGATATAATCAATTAATACGTTTTGGTAATCTTCATAAGATTCAACCTCCATTCTGTACCAAGCCGCAGCCCAGGGCGAAGAGGGACCGTCGAAAGAATACGATCCATCGTCGCTGGTGTACTTGTTGATGTATCGCCAACCGTTCTCATCCGGGTCCGTCTCATCCTCAGGGATCGTCGCCAACGAATAAGTGCCCCAGGCATACGAAGGCTTGGGCAACGTCTCACCCCAGGCGAAATAGAAGCCGTAATCCTCAGGAACGTTTGCGCCCACATTCATCGTCGCCCACTTCACGCCGTTGCCCATATCCACGAAGGGATGGCCATCGATGGTGCCGGTGGTTCCGGGCACTATACCGCCCCTGATGGGACGGACGGCACATCCGGCAAAGCGCCCGCTTTTACTGACGAATTGATTGGAGGGTCCATTGCCGGCAATAAAATACATCAGATAGGCGGTGCCGGGCACGGAGCCATCCAAGGATAAGGACCAGTAGTAACCGCGATCCCCTTCGGCCTGAAGCCCCTCATTGTTTTTTATACCGTTGGCCGGCAAGAAGATACTCTTTGAAAAATCCGCCTGACTGACAAAAACATACCCTTTCACGCCAGACTCTTCGTAAGAATCCGTCCACAATACGAAACAGTTGTCAATCAGTTCCTGCCAATCTGCATCAGTGGGCATATGCCAAGATCCTCCCCATCTGACCGTGGCTACGTCGTCATCAGGCTGTAGGTACGTATAGTCGCTTCCGGTGTACTTCGTCGGAGTGCCGGAGTTGGGATCCCAATACCGGAGGGTACTCCAGGCGTATAGCTCTTTCGGTTCGATTTCGCCCCAGGCAAAATAGTCGCCGTAATCTTCGGGACTGCTTGCGCCCACATTCATCGTCGCCCACAGCGCACCGCTGGGCAGGCCCAGATCCACATATTCGTAGCCGCCCGTCACGGTCCAGTCAGCACTGTCAAGGGCGGGGAAGTTGTACATTTTCCCTGCAGCGAGAGCCCGGTTGCTGCGGCTCAAGGTATAAGTCTCCGCGGGGCCGTGGAGCGTGAAGGTGTAATCCTCCGGGCTGGTCGAGAGCAGACGTCCCGTGTAGATGGCACCGTCGGCATCGGCAAATCCTGGCAGATACGAATCCGCTTCAAACTCCTCCTCCACTACGGATCCATCGGTCGTGACACCACTGCAAGCGAACGACGCTACCAAGGGACAACTGAAACTATAGTCACCTACATTTTCCGTGAGCCCGGCTATATGGAAAAGGACGACGCCATAGGGCTTGCTCAGCGAAAGGCTGGCGGTGACAGTGGTCCCCTCAACTGTATAGTCCTTGTCGGACTCGGACAGATAAAAAGTCTGAGGCTTCCATCCGCCGGAATCGTAGAAACTGAACTGATAATCCTCCTCATAAACCACGTTCACCGGCACAGGGAGATGCACGGCCGTGAGGGTCTTGTCTTCCAGGGCTGCGAAGTCCGTGTCCAGCAGTTCGCCTGCCGGGAAGGACTCGTTCCAACCGCCGTGGCTGTATGTCAGTTTAAGATACTTTTCCCCGAGGTCTTTGAAGAACACATAGATCACATCCCCGTCAGCCCAGGCACTCTTCTCCGCCTTGGTCTGGAGGACATTGATCTCGAACGTCATCGGCTTGCCGGTTTGATTCTCTTCTGAAGCGGGAACCATCTCTTTGGCGCAGCCCACCAGGCCTGCCGCCAGGATCAGATAAAGCAATGTCTTTTTCATCTTTCTTTCTCTTTTTCTGGTTTGACAATGCGGGCTACACACCCTCCGGGGTAAAGCCGGGATACTTGCCGCCGCTCAACTGCAGGATGGTGCTCTCCGTGCTCACCGGGATCACCTCCGTCTCGGGAGACACATACTGTTCTTTGGCCTGTGTAATCATATGCTTATGGATTTAATTCTGGATGCGACAGTTGTAAAGTTACGAAAACCAATCCAATAATACAAGTATCGCATATTTTCGTATCTTTGTTATTGCTGACATCCCGAGCTGAATCCGATGAAAAAGTCCGTCATCACCACCCTGCTCTTGCTGCTCGGCGCCCTGTGCGCCGGCCCCTTGCGCGCAGAAGGGAACTACTACTTCAAGACGCTCAACGTCCAGAGCGGACTGTCGCAGAACACGGTCAACGCCATCCTGCAGGACCGCCAAGGCTATATGTGGTTCGGCACCAAGGACGGACTGAACCGCTACGACGGCACCCGTTTCCGGATCTTCAAGCATTCCCCGGAAGGGAGCGGTCTGTCGAGCAACTTCATCACCGCCCTCTGCGAAGACGCGGACGGCAACATCTGGATCGGGACCGACGCCGGGCTGGACATCTACACCCCGCTGACGGAGTCGTTCCGGAGCGTCCCGCTCGGGAGCGCGGACGACAATGCCCGGGCGGACGTCAGCCTGGTCTGTGCGGACCCGCAGGGCCACGTCTGGGTGGCCGTGGAGTCCGCCGGCATCTACCGTTTCGAGGGTGCGGACAGCGCCCCGGTGCACTTCTCCGTCCAGGACCGCCCGATGCTCTCCAGCGTCTCCTCGATGGTCTTCGACCAGAACGGGACGATGTGGCTGGGCTGCTACGGGAGCGGCCTCTACTGCTCCGACGACGGCCTGCAGACGGTGACGCCCTACCGGGAGCGCGGCACCGGCCGGGAGCCGCTGCGGGACGAACTGGTCACCAGCCTCGTGGCCGAGCAGTACAACAACCTGGTCATCGGCTCGCTCAAGAGCGGGGTCTGGAATCTCAACCTCACGTCCGGCAGGCTGGAGAACCTCCTCGGCCAGGACCGGAACGGCGGCGCCGTCCGCTGCCGGGAGCTTCTGGTCACGAGCGACCGGCAGCTGCTGGCCGGCACGGAATCCGGCTTGTTCGTCCACGACCTCCAGACGGGGCGGACCGCCCACCTGCGCAGTTCGTACTACGATCCCCTGTCGATGGCCGCCAACTCCGTCTACGCGATGTGCGAGGACTACGAAGGCGGGGTCTGGATCGGCACCTACTTCGGCGGCGTCAACTACTACTCCCCCTCCTTCGCCTCCTTCCAGAAGTACTATCCGGAGAGCGGCCGGGACGACATGCTGGGCAAGCGCATCCGGGAGATCCGCCAGGACGCCCGCGGCATCCTCTGGATCGGGACGGAAGACGGCGGGCTCCACCGCTTCCAGCCCGGTACGCGGCGCTTCTCGCAGCTCAAGCCGTGGCTGGAATTCAACAACGTCCACGGCCTGTGCCTGATCGGGGACGATCTCTGGGTGGGGACCATCGCCCGCGGGCTGCGCATCATCGACACCCGCACCGGGGCCATCCGCAAGCGCTACGAGAACGCCGAAGGACACCGCATCCTCAACGACAACAACATCTACGCGGTCTTCTGCACCAAGGCGCGCGAGATCTTCCTGGGCACGCAGTACGGCCTGATGAAGTACGATCCCGAGAAGGACTCCTTCGACGACATCCCCACCCTCAAGGGCAAGCACGTCTACGACATCAACGAAGACGTCCACGGCAACCTGTGGGTGGCCACCTACGCCGACGGGGCCTGGCGCTACGACGTCCGCGAAGGGGAATGGCAGCAGTACCGGCACCGTGCCGGAGACCCGTCCAGCCTCCCCTACGACATCGTGATCAGCATCTTCCCCGATTCCCAGGGGCGCGTCTGGCTGACGACCCAGGGCGGCGGATGCTGCCGCTACGACGAGCAGGCCGACGCCTTCGTGAGCTACTCGGCCGCTGACGGCCTGCCCGACGAGATCGTCTACCAGATCGTCGAGGACAGGTCCGGCAAGCTCTGGATGACGACGGGCAAGGGCCTGGTGCGCTTCGACCCCGAGGCCGGCGCGGCCCTGGCGCTGTATACCACCGACAACGGCCTGCTCAGCGACCAGTTCAACTACAAGTCCTCGCTGCTCGCCCGCGACGGCAGGATCTACCTGGGCAGCATCCAGGGCCTGGTGGCCTTCCAGCCGGACGACCTGCGCGAGCCCAAGGCCGGGCCGACCCTGATCCTGTCCGACTTCACCCTGCTCGGCCAGGAGGTCCGGCCCGGCCCGGATTCCCCGCTGTCCAGGAGCATCTCCTACACCCGGGACCTCACCCTCCAGGCCAGCCAGAACACCTTCTCCTTCCGGATCGTCGCCCCGAACTACACCTCCCCGCAGGCCAAACCGATCGAGTATATGCTGGAGGGCTACGACAACCTCTGGCAGAGCGACGGTGCCAGCCCCGTCGCCTCCTACTCCAACCTGCCTCCGGGGCGCTACACCCTGCGCGCCCGGCTGCAGACCCGGATGTCCGGCCCCTCGGACGACGATGCCAGCCTGGCCCTGGGCATCGTCATCCGCCCGCCGTTCTACCTCTCGCCCTGGGCCCTCATCTTCTACTGCCTGTCCGCCCTGACGCTGCTCTGGTTCACCATCTCGCGCATCCACAAACGCAATACCGAGCGGTACAACCGCCAGGTCGAACAGATCGAAGCGGAGAAGGAGCACGCCATCTACGACTCCAAGATCGAGTTCTTCACCAACATCGCCCACGAGATCCGTACCCCGCTCACCCTGATCAACGGGCCGCTGGAGAGCATCCTGGGCCACGAAGGCCTGGACAGGGAGGTCCGTGAAGACCTGGGCATCATGAAGCGCAACACCGAGCGCCTGGTCGACCTGACCAACCAGCTACTCGACTTCAACAAGATGGAGAGCCGCAACTACACGCTGACCTTCACCACCTGCAATGTCTCGGCGATCCTGCGCGACACCCTCGCCCGCTTCTCCGGCCTGGCCCGGCAGAGCGGCATCCGGCTGGACCTCGACGCACCGGAGGAAGACCTCTACGCCGACATCGGCGAGGAGGCCTTCACCAAGATCATCAGCAACCTGGTCAACAACGGCACCAAGTACGCCGCCACCTATCTCAAGGTGGCGCTGGAGCCGCTCACCGACCAAGACTCCTTCCGGATCACCACGGAGAACGACGGCAACGTGGTCCCGGACGCGCTGAAGGAAGATATCTTCAAGCCCTTCGTCCGTTTCCGCGAGAGCGGCGGGGACAAGATCACGACCGGGACCGGGCTCGGGCTGGGCCTGTCCCGCTCCCTCGCCGCCCTGCACGGCGGGTCGCTGGTGATGGCCCCGGGCACGGAGCTCAACATCTTCATCCTGACCCTGCCCCTCCGCCAGGCCACGGCCGCGCCGGCCACGGAAGCCGATCCGGCAGCCGGCGCGGAGGATGACCCCGTCCCGGTCCCCGAAGGCCGCAAACGGGTGCTGGTCGTCGACGACGACGCCGAGCTGCTCGCCTTCATCGGCAGCCAGCTGCGCAAGGAATACACGGTCTACACGGCGGACAACGGAAACGCGGCGCTGGAGATCCTGGACAAGCAGGACATCAACCTGGTGATCAGTGACGTGATGATGGCCGGCATCGACGGTTTCACCCTCTGCAACGCGATCAAGTCGAACATCAAGTTCAGCCACATCCCCGTGATCCTACTCACTGCCAAGACCAACCTGCAGGCCAAGATCGAGGGGATGGAAGCCGGCGCAGACAGCTATCTGGAGAAGCCCTTCTCGATCAAATACCTCAAAGCCTGCATCTTCAACCTGCTGGAGAACCGGGAGAAACTCCGCCGGATCTTCGCCCAGTCCCCCTTCACCGAGACCGACGTGCTCGCCCTCTCCAAGGCGGACGAAGGCTTCATGGCGCACCTGGACCGGGTCATCGAAGCCAACTACGCCAACTCGGGCTTCACGATGGAGGATATGGCCAAAGAGTTCAACATGAGCCGGGCCAGCTTCTACCGCAAGATCAACGGCGTGCTGGACATGAGCCCCAACGACTACCTCCGCTTCGTGCGGCTCAAGAAGGCCGCCCAGCTCTTCCGGCAGGACGCCGTCCGGGTCAACGAAGCCTGCTACCTGGTCGGATTCAACTCCCCCTCCTACTTCGCCAAGTGCTTCCAGAAGCAGTTCGGCATATCACCAAAAGACTTCCTGGAGAAGAGTCTCCAGGAAGCCGGTAAGAAGCATTGAAGGGACCCGCCGTCAGTGCAGGGTCGGGTTCCAGTCCCTGTATGTATAGAACGCCTGCTTGCGCTCCCCCTTCTCGGAGTACAGTCCCTTGCGGTTGAAGTCGTCCTGGATGCCGGGCAGGAAGCGGCGCGGAGAGCGGAAGTCCTTGAGGATCCAGGGCGAGACGCCCGCGAGGGCGTCGATCCGCTCCAGCATCCCGATGTTCTTCTGGTAGAGGTAGTCCTGATACTCCTCGGTGAAGCGCTCCGTGCGGTCGCCGTGCAGGCCGAACTTGGCCCCGCCGCCGAGCTCCGTGATGACCACGGGCTTCTCCACGGGGAAGGTCCACCGCACCCGGTCGCACTTGTCGCTGTCGCCGTCGTACCAGCCGACATATTGGTTGAAACTGATGATGTCGGTATACTCCAGCAGTTCGTCGTTGACCGTCAGCGTGGCTTCGTCCAAGTTCTCCTTCTCCATCGCGGCGCTGACCAGGCGCGTGCCGTCCAGCTCGCGGGCCTTGGCGATGAGCTTGCGCAGGAACTCCAGGCGGGCCGGCAGGCGCGGCGTCTCGTTGGCCACGGACCAGATGATCACGTTCGCGCGGTTGCGGTCGCGGATGATCATGTCCGTGAGCTGGTGCTCTGCATTGGTGTAGGTCGCGGGATTCTCCCACTGGATGGTCCAGTAGACGGGAATCTCATCCCAGACCAGCAGGCCCATCTCCTCGGCGGTGCGCACCATCGCCTCGTTGTGCGGGTAATGCGCCAGGCGCACGAAGTTGCAGCCCAGCTCCTTGGCCCATCCGAGCAGGATGCGGGCATCCGCCTCGCCGTTGGCCCGGCCGCTGGGCGGGGCCGGGATCTCCTCGTGGATCGAGATGCCCTTGCAGAAGATGGGCTCCCCGTTCAGCAGGATGCGCGTCCCCTGCGTCTCGATGGTCCGGAAGCCGATCCGGTCCCGGACTTCGTCGGTCTCGGAGGAAATCCGCACGTCATAGAGCTTCGGATCGGACGGGCTCCAGCACTGCGGCTTCGCCGCCACGCGGAAGGCGGCCTTGCCGGAGGCGTCGGCCGTCATCGGCTCGTGGATGCCCAGCTCGTCGATGTCCAGCGAGACCCGCTGGGCCGGCGCCGGGCCGTCCAGCTGGACCCAGCCCTCGATGCTGCTCCGGTCCTTGGACAGCTGGACGCTGTATTCCCGGATGAAGGTCTCGGGGACGGTGACCAGGTAGACGTCGCGCGTGATCCCGCCGTAGTTCCACCAGTCGGAATTGACAGTCGGGACCCCCTCGAACATCCGCTTGTTGTCCACCTTCACGATCACGGCGTTCTCGCCGGAGCGGACCTGGTCCGTGATCTCGATGTTGAAGGGCGTGTATCCGCCCAGGTGCTTGGCGACGGGATGGCCGTTCAGGCCCACGACCGCCTCGTAGTTGGCAGCCCCGAAATACAGGAAGGTCCGGGTCCCGGGCCGGGGCGAGGCCTGGAACTTCTGCCGGTACCAGACCGTCCCCTCATAGAGGTACAACTCCGGGCGCTGGGTGTTCCAGTCGCCGGGGACCCGCAGTTCGGACGCCGTGTCGAAGTCGTATTCGACCAGCTTGGTCCGGTCGGCGTGGAAACTCCGGTCGGCGAAGAAGGTCTCGGCGTCCGGCATCGGATTGCGGCGGTAGTCGTAATACCCCGTCTCATACTGGTCGATGAAAGCCTTCCAGTTGCCGTCCAGGGACACTATCTCCCGGCTGCCGACATTCTGGATCTGGGCGGAGAGCCCGAAACAGCCGTCGTCCGCAGGCGGGACGGGATCCGCCTGCTGCGCACAGGAGACGCCCAGGACGAGCAGGCAGGAAAAAGCCAGATAGGTGATTCGTTTCATGATTCTTTGGTTTTGATCAAAGGATAGCGGCACCTTTGGCACCGCTATCCCGGCGAGCCAAGAAAACCAACCATTAAGTTTAACCAAAAATCTAGAAATCTATGTATTTCTTGGCGAATTCGAAGAAAGCGGGCCAGTCCGGCGCATCCGTATGGCCGCCGTTGTGGTAACGGTATCCCAAGTCTCCCTCGATGTAGGCCTTGTCCACCTGCGGCTTGTCGTCCTTCATCACCAGGCCGGTACGACCCAGCAGCTCATAGGCGGGCGAGGCCGCCGCGGCCGTCAGGTAGATGCCATAGGGGTCGGACCACTGGCTGGTTGTGCCGCCGTTGAAGAAGACGGGACGCGGGGCGCACAGGGCCACGATGGAGTGCGCGTCCACCGGGCAGAGCTCCACCTTGCGCGGCAGATACTTGCCGGGGAGGAGCGGGCCGCACCATTTGAGGAAGTTGCCCGCCATCCAGTGGTACTCGGACGGGGTGGCGGAATTCTCCAGGTCCTGTCCCCAGTGGCGCCGGTTCATCTTGGTCCCCAGGCTGCCGGCATCGCTCGGGAAGCCGATGCTGATGCGGTCGTCGCAGGCCATCGCGTAGAGCGCCGTCTTGCCGTAGCGGGAGTGGCCGCCCAGGCCGATGCCCTTCGGGTCGATGCGCGGGTCGGTCAGCAGGAAGTCGATCAGGCGGCTGATCCCCCAGGACCAGGCCCCGATGGAGCCCCAGTCGGAGGGCTTGCGCCAATTGCCCTTGTTGACCAGGCCGATCAGGTAGTCGGTCAGCGAGGCGCCGTTGTCGGGCTGGAGATTGTTGGGATTGAAGATGCACAGGCCCCAGCCCTGCTGGCTCATGATGCTCCAGTACTGGTCGATGGCCATGTCCCAGGAGATCAGGATCATCACCGGCACGGGCTTGGTCGTGCCCTTGGGCAGACGCAGGGTCGCGGACACGGTCGGGGCGTTCTTGATGGCGGGATAGGACGAGCAGTCGATCTCGCCCAGGATGTTGACCTGGGTGAACTCACGCCCGGCCTTCTTGCCGTCGAACTCCATCGACTTGAACGTCACGGCGGGGAGTTTCTCCTTGGCGGGGAAGAAGCCGAACAGGCTCTCCTGCACGTCCTTGAGGATCTCGGGACGGCGCAGCCGCCACCAGTCCTCCGCCGTGCGGATCTCCCGACCATTGTCCATCCGGGTCAGCGAGATGGGCGTGTAGCTGCCCACGCGCCAGGGCTCTTTGCCCGGGAAGAAGCCGGCCTCCGTGTCGTCGTAGTTGTCCCACAGGCCGAACAGCGAGCGGTTGAGGTCGTGGCCGTTGTACATATAACGGCCCTCCGGGTTGTCGGGGTTCTGGACCACGGAACCGGCGGGACGGTTCGGGTCGACGGCCCTGGGGACCAGGTCGGGCAGTTTGATGTGCATCTGCTGCAGCATCTGCTGGAAGTCCATATCGTTGGTCACCACCTGCGGCGGGAAGGCCGGAATGCGCTCCTGGGCGGCCGCCAGCACGGGCAGCGCCGCCAGGATGAGGATCCAAATGATTCGTTTCATATCGCTGTGCTCGTTAGAGTGTCAATTTGTTCTGGCCGGGGTGGAGGGGCGTCTCCTTGCCCTGCCAGCAGAAAGTGCCGGTCACGCCGGCCGGAAGGGTGATCTCCGCCTGCAGCCTGCGTCCGAGCTTGTAGCTGACCGAGATCTCCCCGGCGGGATGCGGCATCGTGCCGCCGATCTCGCGGATCTGCCCGAGGAACGGGCGGATGACGACCTGCTTGAAGCCGGGCGCTGCGCTGTCGATGCCGAGGATCGTGCGGTAGAACTCGATGTTGGGGCTGGACCCCCAGGCGTGGCAGTCCGAGCGGGTGTTCTCCACGTTGGAGGTCTCCCCCCACGTGGTCATCCCGAGCACCAGGTTGCGGCGCCACACGTCCAGCCAGGACAGGTAGGCATCGCCCAGGCCGGCCCGCACCATCGCCTCGTGCGTGTAGTACTTGAAGTAGAGCGTAGCCTGCGTGAGCGTGGCGTCGTCCTGGATCTGCTGGGCGATGCGCCGGGCGTCCTCGCCCGTCACCAAGCCGGTCAGGATGGCCAGCGCATTGGCGTGCTGGGAATACACGTTCTTGTCCACGGTGTCCGCGAAGCGGCCCTTGGCGGCATCCCAGTAGCGGGCGCGGATGGTCGCGGCAAGCTGCTCCGCGCGCTCGCGGTAACGCCGCACGTAGTCTCCCATCCCGAAGGTCTCCTCCAGCTCTGCGGCCATCTGGTAGGTCAGCAGCAGGTGCAGGTCCAGCACGGCGGAGCCGCCGTCGGAACCGACGGGGCTCATCCCGCGCATGAATCCCATCGCCCAGTCCACGAAGGCCCAGTTGGGCAGGTTGCGGATGGATCCGCCCTCGTCGGTGAAACGGATGAAGTAGTCGAGCACCTGGCGGGAGCCCGAGATCTTCTCGCGCAGGAAATCCGGATCGTCCACGTACATCATATAGTCGTGGAGCATCCAGATGTAGGCCATCGAGTAGGTGGGGATGATCTGCGGGTTGACGGACGGGTAGCGGCTCTGCGTAATGCCCTCGGGCTGGCGGGAATGGTCCAGCTGGTCGAGCAGGCTCCGCAGCAGGCGGGGATCCCCGGCGTTGAACAGGGACACCAGCTCCTGGATGCGGGCGTCGCCGCCGTATTGCAGCTGCTCGTAGTACGGGCAGTCCATATACGTCTCCACGGCGCACAGGCGGGCGGTCCGCCAGCCCACTTCGAGGATGCGCTGCATCGTCTCGTCCTGCGTGTCCAGGTGGGCGCGCATCACGAACGGGAAGCCCACGAAGGTACTGCGGATGTCCGCGATCTCCAGCGGCTCGTCCTGCGTCTCCACCTCCACGTTGACGTAGCGGAAGGTCCGGTAGAACGAGGCCGTGTACTCCTGGCCGCGGCTGCCGTCGGCGATCAGCACGTCCGTGCGGCCGCCGATGCGCTTGCCCTCGATCTCGTCGCGGTTGCCCTTCGAGAAGCGGTTGTCAGTCAGGGCTTCGGCATAGGTCAGCAGGACCCGGGCGCCCTTGCCGCCGTTCAGGATGACGGTCGGGAAGGCGTTGGTCAGCACCTTGTTGTCCAGCAGGAAGCTGGCCTTGGTGTTGGCCGGGACGGTGATGGCGGCGGCCGCCTGCGGGAAGGCCGCAGGGATGCGGACGCCCTCGGAGCGGCGCACCGCGAAGAAGCGCTGCGCTTTCCGCTCCATCTGCGGGAGCGGCGAGGGGGTCAGGCGCCAGGTCTTGCCGACGTCGATCCCGACGGTCAGCTTCGGCGTGCCGGGGCTGATCTGGCGGGGATCCTGCCAGCCGGAGGCGTCGAAGTCCGGCTCCATCCAGCCCTTCTCGCGCAGGGCCATGTCGACCTGCTCGTCCGGGGAGACGACCGAATAGCCGAACACGCGGCCGGCGGTCGAGACCGTGTAGGCCTTGTCCTGGACGCACTTCCAGCCCGCCCCCGTGTTCAGCACGGCGGAGGCTTCGGTCGTCCCCTGCAGGATGAAGGCGGTACGGAGCGTGAACTGCGCCTCGGCGCGTCCCGGCCCTTCGTTCCAGACCTTGGCCGCGACGACGTTGCGCCCGGTCTTCAGGTACGGAGCCAGGTCCACTTCCTCGAAGTTCCAGTGCTCGATGTCGCAGCGGGCCGGCCCCAGGGAGACCAGTTCCCCGTTGACATAGAGCTTGTAGCGGTTGTCGGCCGACACCCAGACGGGGAATTCCGCCGGCTTGGCGGCCAGGTCCAGGTCCTTCCGGAAGAGGTAGACTCCATAGGCCTGCGGGTCACAGCCGGGCACTTCCACCCAGCGCGCATCCCACTGCCGGCGCAGCAGCGGGGAAACGTCCGGTCCGGCAAAGGATGCCGGACCAGACAGAAGGCACAGGGCAACGAGTGCCTGTTTCCACAAATGATTCATAAGACAAGACTATTTCCAACCCGGGTTCTGCTCCATCGGAGCGCCGGTGTTGAGGTCGATGATGTCCTGCGGGATCGGCCACAGATCCCACGCGATCGGGGTGCTGTAGGTCGGATAGTCCTTCCAGTACATCGCGTGGTCGTAGATGCGCTGCTTCCACACCTGCGGTTCCATCCGCAGGAAGGTAAACCAGCGGCCCTCTTCGAAGATCAGCTCACGGATGCGCTCGTCCAGGATGACGTTGATGTCCATCTCGTCCGCCGTGAACAGCGTGGAGCAGTTCGCGCGTGTACGGAGGGCGTTCACCGCGGCGGCCGCGCCGGCCTTGTCCCCGCTCCGGAGCTTGGCCTCGGCCAGCAGCAGGTAGGTCTCGGCCGAACGGATGGCATAGGCGTCGGAGGAGTAGCTCATATGGAACATATCGGTGTCGCGGTAGGACCAGTCATCCAGCGGCTGGAGCTTGGCGAACATCGGGAAGTACTTGGAGATGTTGGCGGGATTGGGGTCGAGCATCTCGCGCGTGACCGGCTTGTCGAACATGCTGTGCTTCTGGTCGAAGCAGATGAAATCGCGGCGCACGGTGACTTCCGCCTGGTAGCGGAGGTCGTCCTGGTCCGTCCACACGTCATAACCGGCGAAGTTGGTCGGGCCGACCTCGGCGATGCCGAAACCACCGACATAGGCGCTGAAGCTGCCGCCGTAGACCGGATGGGAGGTACCCTTCCAGGGACCAGCCGCCGCACCGGGTTCCGCATACTCCGGAGCCCAGTTCAGGTCGCGGGCCACCATGCCCACCTGCATCACGGAGATCACGCTGCCGCCGTACTCGTCGCTCTGCTCATAAGTCGGGGTCTCGATGACCCAGATGGCCTCGGTATTGCCTGCGCTGCGGTCGTAATTGCCGGCGGTGAACAGGTCGGAGACCACGGAACCGTTCGGGAAGTAGGTCGGGATGCCGTGATAGCTGCTGGCGTCCTTAGGGTTGGCGCGCACGCCGAAACGTTTCGTCATCAGTGGGTGCAGGTCGATGACGCTCTGGGCGTAGCTCGCCGCCTTGGTGTAGCAATCCGACTTGCCGGTCAGCACGCCCATGGCCAGGTAGGCCTCGGCCAGCATATGACCGGCAGCGCCCTTGGCCACCTTGCCGTCCATCGAAGGATAGTTGGCCAGGCCGTTGTAGGCGAGCTCCAGCTCGTCGATGGCGAACTGGTAGGTCTCCTCGCGGGAGGCCCGGACATAGTCGTCGTGGTTGGCCTCGTCGTACGCCTTCACGATCGGCACGCCGCCGAACAGTTCGCCCAGGCGCAGGTAGCACAGCCCGCGGAAGAAGTGGGCCTCGCCGCTGACGTTGTTGTGGTGCTTCTCGTCCGCCCACTGGATCGTCTCGGACTCACATCCGCGCAGGGCCAGGTTGGCGAAGCTCAAGACTTTGTAGAGCTCGCTCCAGACCTGTGAGATGCTGCCGCTGGTCGTCGTCCAGTGGCTGGAGCTGAAGTTCGACCAACCGACGCCGTTGCTGCGGAAATAAGGCTGGTCCATGATGTCCGTGCCGAAGTTCTTGTAGTGGAACATGATGTTCCATCCGGTATTGGCGTACCAGTTGTAGAGGCTGCTGTAGCACAACGTCAGCTGGTTGGTGATCTGGTCGCTGGTCTCGAAAGCGTTGTCTATGGTGTACATCGCCTTCGGATGCTCTTCCAGGAACAGGTTGTCGTTGCAAGCCTGCAGCATCATCAGCGCGGCTGCAAAAACGGAGATATAGTGAATCGCTTTCATTGTCTTTAGAATTTGAGGTTGAGACCGAACGTAACCGACCTGGGGAGCTGGGGCGAGGAATAGCTCCTGACCTCAGGATCGCTGAACTGCCACTCGGGGGCCCAGAAGAAGACGTTGGACGCCGAGACATAGAGGCGCAGGCCGCTGATGCCGACCTTGCCGATCAGGCGTGCCGGGAAGGAGTAGGACAGGTTGAGGTCCTGCAGGCGGATGAAGGTGTAGCGCTGCAGTGCCGTGAAACGGCTGTCCGTGTAGCTGTAGCTCGGATAGACATTACTCCGGTTCTCCTGCGTCCAGTACGGGTGCTCGAGCGTGTTGTGATAGAAGTAGGAATCCTCCGTCAGGTAGGCGCTGTTGTTGCGTGCAAAGCCATACTCGCCGCCGGCGAACACGCCGTTGAACAGCATGTAGAGGCTCAGGCCCTTCCAGGTGACCGTGTGGCTCATACTGAGGCGGAAATTCTCCTTGCTGAAGCCCAGGATCTTGCGGTCTTGGTCGGTCAGCTTGCCGTCCCCGTCGAGGTCCCGGTACTTGGCGTCGCCGGCCTTGGCGGTGAGGTTGCTCATGTAGTTCTCCTCGCCGGGCTGGACGATGCCGTCCCATACATAGCCGTAGATGGCGCCGAGGGACTTGCCGAGGAAGCGGCTGTTGGGGATGTCGTCTTCACCGTTGCCGTAGAGGTCGACCAGCTTGTTGCGGTTGAGCGAGAAGACGAGGGTGGATCCCCAGTACCAGTCCTGGTTGCGGATGATCGTGCCGTTGATGTTGGCCTCGATGCCCCAGTTGTCGATCCGGCCCATCGTGGCCTGCTGGGAGTCCATACCGGAACTCATCGGCGCGATGGTCCGCGAGAAGATCTGGTTGACGGTCTTGGACTTGTAGACGTTGACGTCGGCAAACAGGCGGCCGCGGAACATCGAGGTCTCGAAACCGCCGTTGAGGGAAGTGGTCTCCTCCCAGCCCAGGTCCGGGTTGCCGATGGAGTTGATCTTCTGGCCATAGGACACCTTGTTGTCAAAGTAATAGATGTTGCGGCCGTTGCGGCCCATCGACACGGGAGACAGCGTACTGTAGGCCGAGATGGACTGGTTGCCGTTCTTGCCCCAGGAGAGCTTCAGCTTGAGGTCGTCCAGGAAGCTGACGCCCTTCATGAAATTCTCGCGGCCGAGGCTCCACGCCACGCCCACGGACGGGAAGATACCCCACTTCTTGTTCTCGCCGAACACGGAGGCGCCGTCGCGGCGGACCGCCGCATTGAGGTGGTATTTGTCGGCGTAGGAGTAGTTCAGACGGGCCAGGTAACCGATGTTGGCCGTCCGGACGTTGGTGATGGAGCTGATCTTCTGGACCTCGGCGTTCGGTAGGCCGTACACACCGAGGATCGTGTTGCCGACTCCGGTGAAATCGGATCCGGTCATCGTCTTGCCCTCGGAGACGGATTCATCCCGGGTGTAGACCAGGGTGGCATTGACGAAATGCGCGCCGAAAGTCCGGTTGTAGGTCAGGATGTTGTCCAGGACCCAGGTATTGGTCTTGCTCGAGGAGATGGAGCCGCTGGTGTTGATCAGCTGCTTGTTATAGATCTCCTGCGTGTAACCGTCATCCCCGAAGTTGATGTCCGGGAAGTTGTTCTCGTGGGTGAAGGAAGTGCTCTCGGAGTTCCGGCGGGTATAGGTGCCGGTGATGCGGTAGCTCAGGCCCTCGATCCAGGGGATCTTGACGTTGAGGAAGCCGCCCATCACCTGGCTGGAGCCCTTGGACTCGCTGTCCACGCCGTTGAAGGTGTTCCACAGCGGGTTGACCGTGGTGACTTCCTTGCCGTCGGGATATTTGCGCATGTTGCCGTTCTTGAGCTTCGGCTCGCCGAACGGGGACATCGTGACCGCCGTGCCGTAGGAAGGCCGCACGCCGTTGGAGCCGTTGAAGGCCAGGTTGGCGTTCGCCCCGATCTCGATGTACTTGCTGACCTTGGTGCTGACCTTGATGTTCAAGGTGTTGCGCTTGTAGTTGTCGCCGTAGTAGGGGCCCTGCTGGTCCCAGTGGTTGAAGGACAGGTAGTAGTTGCTGTTGTCCGTGGCGCCGGAGAAGCTCAGGGTGTAGTTCTGCAGCACACCGGTGCGGGTCACATAGTCCATCCAGTCGGTCAAGCTACCGGAGTTGTAGTTGGCACGCTCCAGGTCGCTCATCCAGGTCGGATCGGCTTTCGGGTCGAGGCCGGAGCGGAGGTTCATCAACTCCTTGTAGCCCTCGGCGCTGCGCATCCGCGGCTTGTAGCCCACGTTGCTCAGGCTCACGGACGGGGAGAACTCGATGACGGGCTTGCCCTTCTCGCCCCGCTTGGTGGTGATCATGATCACGCCGTTGGCAGCGCGGGTACCGTAGGAGGCCAGGGTGCTGGCATCCTTCAGCACAGAGATGCTCTCGATCGTCTGCACGTCGATGTCGTTGATGCTGCCGCTGAAGATGACGCCGTCCACGACCAGCAGCGGACTGGAGTTGCCGCCGATGGACCGCTGTCCGCGGACCTGGATGGAGGGCGCGCTACCAGCGTAGCCGTTCTGGGTGACATACACACCCGAAGCCGTACCGTTCAGCAGGTTGTAGGCGTTGGACGAGGAGACCATCGCGAGCGGAGAATCTTTCATCTCCACCTTGGCCACGGAGCCCGTGAAGTTCTTGCGGGTCGTCTCACCGTAACCGATGACGACCACCTCTTCGAGGAGTTCCTTGTCTTCCTCCAGCACGACATCCACGCGGGAGCCCGTGACGGGGATTTCCGTGGTGAGATAGCCGATACAGGAGATGACGAGCGTGGCGTCGGATTCCACCGTCAGCGAGAAACGGCCGTCCGCGCCGCTGACAGTTCCATTGGTCGTTCCTTTCTCGAGAATGCCGGCACCCGGGACGGGCTGCCCTGAGGCATCCCGGACCGTGCCGGACACAGAGATTTTGGCAGCCTGCTCGGTCGGGTTTCCCGTCGGTGCGGCAGAAGCCTGCAAAGGACCGAAAGAAAGAAAACCGGCAGTAAGAATCAGGGCGAGAACGCCCCGCGTGAGTGTTGTTAATGTGGTTTTCATCTTATATGGTTTAGAATGAATTTGGTTTCTTCTGCAATTTTACGAATTTGGGAGCGCAAGGATGCAAACTATCGTCTCAAAAAAAGAAACAATCCACTCAATCTGAAAAACGAGGCAGGCCCCGGAATCCGGGGCCTGCCTTCCATCAAAACGTCTTAGAATACCAGTCCAAAGCCCAGCGTGGCGCCGAATCCGCGGTCCTGGCACCAGTGGAATCCGATCTGCAGCGGGCCCGCGATGGTCTTGCGGCCGAACTCCAGTCCTACGGCGGTCTCGCCGAAATACTGCTTGAACAGATCCTGGAAATAATAGCTGTTGCGCAGATGTGCGACCTGCAGGGACAGATAGTTGACGTGGCTGAACTGCCAGCGGAGGTCCGCCCGGCCCATCAGGGAGAAGCGCTGCATCAGGTGGAACGAGGTCCCGTAGCCGAAGAACGGGATCTGGTACTCCATATAGCGTCCGGCCAGCGTGCCGCCGGCGGTCACCACGTGCATCAGGTTCATCATCCCGTTGTAGTGCGAATTCCACCCGGCATACACCATCGGCTGGAAGGTGAATCGCTCGCTCAGCGGTATCGCGGCCGTGGCGTCGAACAGCACGGTCGCATAGTGCGGGACAGGCCCCTCGAAGAAATCTTCGGGCAGGGTCTCGTAGTCCTCCAGGTACACGGAATAGCCGCCGAAGACATAACGGCCGTTGATCCCGCCGCGGATGCCCCGGGTCGGGAAATAGCCGTCGTCCAGCGTGTCCGCCCGGAGGGTCGCGAAGACGGAATGCCAGTTGCTCTTGAAGTCGTAGTCTTTCCACCAGATGATGGGGTCCAGGTAGTTCTCATAAGGCTCGAGGTCGAACGTATAGCCCATGCGGAAATTGCCGTAGATGAAGCGGGAATCCTCCAGATAGGCATCGAAGCGCGTGTTGATGGCCTTGATCTTGGCGTCCAGCCCCATGTCGTGGTAGGTCAGGTTCAGATAGGAAGTCCTGGTGGAGATGCCGATCGTGGGCAGGTGGCGCAGCGGTTTGTAGGCGAAATCGAAGATGGCCGTGGCGTTGTTGCCGATCTTGAGCTCCGTGGTGAAACGGGGCCCGTAGAGCTTGCGCGTGTTCAGGCCCAGGCGCAGGCTGGCATAGACCACCTCGTCGTTGTCGACGTGCACGCCGGCGCTGAACTCGTGGGTCTGGCCCTTCTGGCATTCGAAGACCAGGGTATAGGGCTCCCCGCTCCCCTCCAGGCGGTAAGTCACCGACTCGAAGGCCCTGGTGCCGTAGATCATCGCGAGGATCCGCTCGACCTCTTCGCGATTATAGTAGCCGTCGCGCTGCAGGAACAGCGGATCGATCAGGTATTTCTGCTCATTCTCGGGGATGCCCTCGATGCGGATGTCGTGGACCATCACATCCTGACGGCCGATGTCGATGGCCGGCCGGCGCTTGCCCAGCGGGGCGGGCTCGCCCTGCACCCGGCGGAGGACGGCCGCGAAAGCCTCTTTGTTCTCCTTGGCCAGGGCATACCCCTGCTCGATGATGTCCGCCACGCTCTCGGAGTCGAAGGAGAGCATCGTGTAGCCGGGCAGTTCGTGCTGGAGCAGGATGTCCGTCCGCTCGCGGTTGATGGCCGCGGCGTCGGAGGACATCATCGTGATGTTCTGCTGCGCCAGGTTCGCCAGGGTATTGAGGTCGGTCAGCGTGCGGTGGACCGGCATCTCGGAACCGATCACGATGTCCGCGCCCATCTCCCGGGCGATGTCGACCGGGAAATTGTTGCGCGTGCCGCCGTCGGTCAAGACCATATTGTCGATACGCACCGGTCTAAAATAGAGCGGGATGGCCATCGTGGAGCGCATCGCGTCCACGATGTGGCCCTCGGTCCAGTTCTTCGCCTTCATCGAGACCATGTCCGTGGCCACGCAGAAGAACGGGATCGGCATCCGGTCGAACTTGAGCGAATCCTGGTATCCGACCGAGACGGAGCTCAGGGTATTGCGGACGTTGTATCCGAACAGGAAGCCGTCCGGCAAGCCGAGGCCGATCTTGTTCATCGCCTCCTGGCCCATGTCGGAGGTACGCGTCTTGACTTTGGAGTAGGTCGCCTCGATCTGGAGCTGGCGCTTGACGCGCTCGCTCAGGCCCTCCTTCTCATAGTGGAAGGGGATGTCGATGAAGAAACGCTCCTTGTTGCGGCGGACCCGGTAGGTAAGATAGTCGTCCGGCACGCGGTCCGACATCATCACGGTCCAGTCGATCGCCCGGACCAGCGAGTCCAGGTAATGCTCGCCGTAGCCGAAGGAATACAGGCCGGCCACCAGGCCGCCCATACTGGTCCCGCCGATCATATCGACCGGGATTCCCAGCTCTTCCATATAACGCAGTACGCCAAGGTGCGCCAGGCCGCGGGCACCGCCGCCGCCCAGCACCACGGCCACGGTGGGCCGGTACTGCCGGATCGAGTCCATCCGGGCCCGCATCCGGGTGATTGCGCGCGCATCCTCGGCGGGATCCACGCTCGGCATCACCAACCCTTCCTGGGCGAAGGCTGCCAGGGAGCAGCCCAGAAGAAGAATTGTCAAGAGTCTTTTCATCAGTCAGCAGAAACAGGTTGAATATCCATATAGTCAATATCAGGCATGGCGCCACGGTCGTTGGCCAGGCGGACCACGTTTGTCCCGGGCTCCAGGCGCACGTCCACGGCTACGTCCTGCCAGTCCGGCGCGGCGGGCACCTCCACGACACAGGCCGGCCCGGCACCGACGGACAGGTAGATGGTCCGCTTGTCCGGCGCGAGGCAGCGCAGCGTCAGGCGGTAGGCGCCGCCCGCGGTGGAACGGACGTCCCGCCACTGCAGGTCGTTGGTGGGCTTGTAGCCCAACTGGGTCACGGCCATCCGGCCGGAACAGGCCTCCACGGGCGTGTACGTGGCGGTACGGAAGGCCACGTTGTTGTAGAGCTCCTGGTAGTCGCTCAGCCAGGCGGTCTCGGCTTCATAGCGGCGGCGCTCCAGCCGGCGCCCGGCGGTCAACTTATATATGCGCGTGCCGTGCGCAGGCACGTCCGCCTCCAGCCGGCCGGTCACGCTGCCGGCATCCGCACGCGCGAAGAGGTCGCGCACGGCCACGGTGCCGGCGAGCTCCAGCTCGGAGAGGTCGATCCCGATCCGCGCCGGCTCCTCGGAAGGGTTGAAGAACGCCACGGCGCGCGTGAGCCCGAAGCGCTCCTCGATGTCCTTGACCAGCACGTAGGTGCTGCCTTCGTGGGCGGCGACATAGGCCTGCAGGCCCAGCGGGTCCTGGTCCAGGGCGATCAGTTCCCGGTTGGACAGCAGGTCCAGCGTCTCGGGGCGCAGCGTGGTGAGGTCGCAGCCGATCAGCAGCGGCGAGGCCATGATGCACCACAGGCCGAAGTGCGTGCGGTCCTCCTCGGGACTCAACGCGCGGCCGACCTCGAGCATGTCCATGTCATTGTAGTGGCCGCCGCCGGCATAGGCGGACAGATAGAGGCTCTGCAGGATGATGCTCCGCAGGGACCACCAGCGGTCCGTGATATCGTGGGAGATGCGCCAGGAAGTGGCTACGTCCCGCACCCACACGCCCGGGAAATCCCAGCGGCAGACATTCAGGCGCACGTCCTTGCGGCCCGTGGCGTCGATGGCCCGCCGGATGGCGGTGTAGCGCTCCTGCGGGTCCAGCGCCAGGCGGTCGGTGTTCTGCGGGGCGTTGCCGCCGCAGAAATCCACCTTGATGAAGTCGAATCCCAGCTCCTTGAAGAAGTAGTCGGCATCCTGCTGGTCGTGGCCGTAGAAACCCACGCCGCGGGCGATGGAATCGCGGTCGTAGTAGTTCCCGCAGGTGTTGGTGCCGGCGTCGCTGTAGATGCCGGCCTTGAGGCCCAGGCCGTGGATATGGTCCACCACCTGCTTCATCCCGCCGGGGAAACGCGTGGGGTGGATCAGCAGCTGGCCGCTCGCGGCATCCCGGCCGCCGAAATAGCCGTCGTCGATGTTGATGTGGTTGTAGCCGGCGTCCTTGAGGCCGGTCGCGACCATCGCGTCCGCCTGGCTCATGATGAGCGAGTCGGAGATGTGGACGCGGTAGGTGTTCCAGGAGCTCCACCCCATCGTGGGGAGGACCAGACCCTCCGGAGCGCCCGCCTGGCGGGACGGGACGCAGGCGGACAGGAGCAGGAGCGACAGCAGGGAAATCGACAATTTGTTCATATTACACAAATATAACAGAAATCTGATGAAAAAAGCACGTTCGAGATTGCAGAACGTACCCTTTTTTCGTATTTTTACGCAAAACTAACCACATTATGACCCACCGTTTCCTGTTTTCCCTTGCCGCCCTGCTGGTCCTCGCCCTGCCCGCCGGAGCGCAGAACCGCACGGGCGAGAAGCACCCCGACTTCAAGGTCCGGGCACAGACCACGGCGGAGCCGATGGCCCCGGGGCCCTTCGAAGCCACGGTCGAGAGCCTGTCCGCCTATGAATGCCCCGAATGGTTCCGCGACGCCAAGTTCGGCATGTGGGCCCACTGGGGCCCGCAGTGCGAGCCCGAGGACGGCGACTGGTACGCCCGCAACATGTACATCGAGAACAACGGCCAATACCGCTACAACATCGATGCGCGGGACCACCCTTCCCGGTTCGGTTTCAAGGACTGGATCCACGAATGGGAGGCCGAGAACTGGAATCCCGACGAACTGGTGCGGCTCTACAAGGAGGCCGGCGCGCGCTATTTCATGGCGCTGGCCAACCACCACGACAATTTCGACCTCTACAACAGCCGCTACCAGAGCTGGAATTCCGTGGCCCTGGGGCCCCGCAAGGACATCGTGGGCGGCTGGGCGGCGGCTTGCCGCCGCTACGGGCTGCCCCTGGGCGTGAGCGTCCACGCGGCGCACGCCTGGCCCTGGTACGAAGTCTCGCGGGGCAGCGACAAGCGCGGCCCGCTGGCCGGTGTGCCCTATGACGGCGTCCTCACCAAGGAGGACGGCAGGGGCACCTGGTGGGAGGGCCTCGACCCGCAGGAGCTCTACGAGCAGCGCCATCCGCTGAGTCCCAACAACCGCGCCTGGGACTGGCAGGAGGGCCAGGTCACGCCCCCCGACCAGGCCTACGTGGACAAGTTCTACAACCGCACCGTCCAGCTCATCAACGACTACGACCCCGATGTCATCTACTTCGACGACACCTACCTGCCGATGTGGCCGGTCTCCGACGTGGGCCTGAAGGTCGTGGCCCACGCCTACAACCACAGCGCGGCGAAGCACGCCGGCAAGCCCGAGATCGTCATCACCGGCAAGGTCCTCAACGACTGGCAGAAGCAGACCATCGTCTGGGACGTGGAGCGCGGCGCCCCCAACGACATCCAGCCCCTCCCCTGGCAGACCTGCACCTGCATCGGTTCCTGGCACTATGACAAGCACGTCTACTACCAGGACCGCTACAAGACCCCGGCCCAGGTCATCGCCATGCTGGTGGACATCGTCTCCAAGAACGGCAACCTGCTGCTCAACATCCCCGTCAAGGGCGACGGCACGATCGACCCCACCGAGCGCCGCATCGTGGAGCAGATCGGCCACTGGATGAAGATCAACGGCGAGAGCATCTACGGCACGCGCCCGTGGGTCATCTTCGGCGAGGGTCCCGTCGCGGAGAGCTCCAACAACCCGATCCGCGACCAGGGTTTCAACGAAGGCAAGGAGCAGCTCGGCGCCAAGGACATCCGCTTCAACAAGAAGGGCGACAAGACCCTCTTCGTCACCCTGTTCGGCGCGCCCGAGACGCAGACGGACGTCCGCGCCCTCGGCAGCAAGACGGCCCATAACAGCCGCAAGATCAAGAAGATCACCCTGCTTGGCAGCGACCAGCCCGTGACCTGGACCCAGGACAAGGACTGCCTGCACATCGCCCCGCCCGCCGAGATCCCCTCGCCGGAGGCCATCGTGTACAAAGTCGAATTCAGATAAAGGTTCATCCCTATGCGACATCCCCTTCTCGCGGCGGCCCTGCTGACCCTGCCGCTCTGCCTGGCGGCAGCCCCGCGCCACTACGAACTCCGCTCGCCCGACGGGCGGCTCACCCTCGGGGTGGACGCCGCCCCGCAGATCTCCTACACCCTGGAGCGGGAGGGCGTCCCCGTCATCGCCCCCTCTCCCCTGTCGGTCACGCTGGCGGACGGCAGCGCCTATGACGGCGCCGTCCGCTTCGAGAAGGCGCTGCGCCGCTCGGTGGACGAGACCTTCGCCACGCCGGTCTACAAGCGCGCACAGGTGCGCGACCGCTACAACGAGCTGACACTCCGCTACCGGACCTTCGATGTGGTCTTCCGCGCCTATGACGCGGGCATCGCGTGGCGCTTCGTCTCGCGCTCCCGGACGGGCTTCTCCGTCCGCGGCGAGCAGGCGGAGTTCCGCTTCGCCGAGGACGTGCAGGCCACGGTCCCCTACGTCCGCAGGGACCTCCCGCGCGACCCTTACACCAATTCCTTCGAGGCCTACTATGAGGTCCATCCGCTGAGCGGCTGGCAGCAGGGGGCGCTCGCCTTCCTGCCCGTTAGCTTCGCCTTGCAGAACGGCTGGCGGGTCAACATCACGGAATCCGACCTGCTGGACTACCCGGGAATGTACCTCAAGCACCTGGGCGGCTCTGCGGTCGGCGGCGACTTCGCACCGTACCCCGACCGCGTCGAGCAGGGCGGCCACAACCGCCTGCAGGGCATCATCCGGAGCCGCAAGGACTACATCGCGGAGCAGCCCGCCGGCGCCGCCCTCCCCTGGCGGATCGTGGCCGTGGCGGCGCAGGACCGCGAATTGCTGGACAGCGACCTCGCCTACGTCCTGGGCCGGCCGGCGGCCGCCACGGACTGGAGCTGGGTCAAGCCCGGCAAGGTGGCCTGGGACTGGTGGAACGACTGGAACCTCTACGGTGTGGACTTCCGCGCCGGCATCAACACGCAGACCTACAAGTACTACATCGACTTCGCCGCGGCGAACGGCATCGAATACGTCATCCTCGACGAGGGCTGGGCCGTCAACCTGCAGGCCGACCTCTTCCAGGTCGTGCCGGAGATCGACCTGCCGGAGATTGTCCGCTACGCCGGCACCAAGGGCGTCGGCATCATCCTCTGGGCCGGCTACTGGGCGATGGACCGCGACGTGGAGGGCATCTGCAAGCATTACGCCGAGATGGGGGTCAAGGGCTTCAAGGTGGACTTCATGAACCGCGACGACCAGCCGATGGTCCAGTTCTTCACGCGCGTGGCCGAGACGGCCGCCCGCTACCACCTGCTGGTGGGCTTCCACGGCGCCTTCAAGCCCTGCGGCCTGCAGCGCCCTTATCCCAACGTCGTCAACCACGAGGGCGTGGCGGGCCTGGAGCAGATGAAATGGGCCCAGCCGAGCGTGGACGAGGTGACCTACGACGTGCAGATCCCCTTCATCCGGATGTTCGCCGGTCCGCTGGACTACACGCAGGGCGCGATGCGCAACGCCACCCGCGGCAACTACCGCCCCGTCAACACCGAGCCGATGAGCCAGGGCACGCGCTGCCGCCAGCTCGCCGAATACGTCATCTTCGAGTCCCCGCTCAACATGCTCTGCGACTCCCCGTCCAACTACCTGGCGGAGCCGGAGTGCCTGAAATGGATGGCCGCCGTGCCGACCGTCTGGGACGAGACCGTGGCCCTGGACGGGCGGGTCGGCGACTACGCCGCCATCGCCCGCCGCTCCGGCCGCGACTGGTACGTGGGCGCGATGACGGACTGGTCGGCCCGCGACCTGGAGCTGGATCTGGGCGCTTTCCTGCCCTCCGGGCGCTATCGGGTGGAGATCTTCCGCGACGGGCCCAACGCCGACCGCGCCGCCCGGGACTACGTGCATGAGACGCAGACGGTCAGCGTGTCCGCAACGCAGCACACACTGACCGTCCACATGGCGCCCGGAGGGGGCTGGACCGCTATTTTTTCGCCAGTCGGCTGAGCACCCAGTCGGCGCGGATCTTGTCGATGATGGCCGTGACCACGCGGAAGGCCGCGGAGTCCCGGGTATAGACGGCCGGGACGGCGAACGCCACGCGCCCCTGGCGCTTGAGCTTCGCCGCCGTGGCTTTCTTGCGCTCGTTGGCGGGGTCGTAGACCGCGATCGAGTGCCCGCCGAACATCCCCACGATCTTCATGCAGGGGACGTCGGTGTCGCCGTCGCCGAAATAGATCATGTGCGTGAAGGGGATGCGCTTCTTGTCCTCGGCCATCGAGGCGTTGACCTGCTTGTTGTCGCGGGCGCTGAAGATGCCCTTGCTGATCTTGAAGAGGAACTGCGTCTTGGCGGTGTAGTCCACGGCGATGCCCGGCCACTGGGCCTCCCCCCTGTCGTCATAGATGAAGGTTCCGGCGAAGATGTGCTTGAATTCGTGGGCGATGGGGCTGCCCTCGATGATCTCCTTGAGGCCGGAGGAATTGATGTAGTGCTCGATGCGCACGCCGTGGGCCTCGCCGTATTCGTTGACGAGCCGGAACCACTCGCGCACGCCGTCGAACAGCTCGATGTCCTGGCCGAAACGCCGGAAGTCCTCCCGCCGGAGGGTGATGCCGTTGCGGCGGGCCTCGTCGAACATCAGTTTCATATAAGCCAATACGTTGGAGGCATCCTGCCCGATGGCGATGCTGTCGCTCATCCGCCAGAACTCGTCGGTGGTCTTGCCGACGGCCTGGATGAAGCCGAATTCCTGCATGTTGCCCGGAGAGAGCGTGCCGTCATAGTCGTAGATCAGCGCGACGATCGGTTTTTTCTGCACCATTTCACCACAAATTATTCGATTTCGCCCCAAATATCGTAATTATTCGTCACATACGCACGCGCGGCTTTGCAAAAAACCCGGCGGGAGCGTACATTTGTGTGTTGTTTTGAAACCAAACTACTGACAATGGAGAAATATCCGCACTACCTGGAGCGTCTGCAGGACGCGACCCGCAAGTACTGGGACAAAGCCGCCCTCAACACCCTCGGCGGCGTGTCCTACACCTATGGCCAGATGGCCACCCAGATCGAGAAATTCCACCTCGTCTTCGAGCAGATGGGGATCCAGAAAGGCGAGAAGATCGCCCTCTATGCCCGCAACGGCGCCTGCTGGGGCATGGCCTACCTGGCCGTCAACACCTACGAGACCGTGATCGTGCCGCTGCTGGCCGACTTCACCCCCGAGAACGCCTCCTTCCTCGTCAACCATTCCGAGAGCATCGGTCTCTTCACCAACGAGGACAAGTTCAAGCAGATGGACCTCGCCAAGATGCCGGACCTCCGGTTCGCCGTCGACGTGGACACCTGGAACCTCCTCTACGCAGCCGACGACAAGGTCCGCGCCGTCTATGAGCAGATGGACGCGCTGTTCGCCGCCAAGTGGCCCAAGGGCTACGGCCCCGCCGACGTCGTCTTCCCGACCGACAACTGGGACAAGCTCTCCACCATCAACTACACCTCCGGCTCCACCGGCGACCCGAAGGGCGTGATGCTCAGCTACCGCAACTTCAGCTCGATCGTGGACTACAGCCAGCGCCACGTCCCCGCCGGCGACAAGATGGTCTCGATGCTCCCGATGGCCCATATGTACGGCCTCGTGATCGAGTTCATCTACCCGCTCTGCAACGGCACGGCCATCTACTGGCTCGGCAAGGCCCCGACCCCGGCCACGCTCCTCAAGGC
>JAEEGL012344767.1_pt1 | contig 29148 bp, 25 predicted proteins | sample 9134231 | NCBI WGS metagenome assembly JAEEGL01 (sample SAMN16246548, study PRJNA631951) | gut metagenome | biome: gut microbiome; feature: rumen; material: fiber-attached | host: Bos | place: Iran: Karaj | collected 2018-10 | reverse complement strand
TGGGGTTTGCCTGATGTGTAGGCTATTGCCGTTGTAATGTAATAAGGTCCTTTATTCTGCATACCTATCACCTTCCTTTTCGGCGTCGCATAACGAACGTCTGTCTTTTCGAATATAATAGACTAATCTACCACAAATGGCATTATTCGTCCATTAAACGGTTATATTCATCGCATATCGCTTCAAAGATCGCCTCGGATCCGTTCCCGTTGTCGGGATGATAAACCTTGCAAAGATCGCGGTATCTTTTCTTGAGCTGTTCGGGAGTCCTGCACCCCTCGAAGAATCCGCTCACGGAGCCGCCCCGTCCGTGGTTGTCCTCTATATACTCTTCGTCGTCCTCTTCGATGTATTCATCATCGGGATAATCATCGTCGTAATAATTCTCCTCGATGCGGTCGTTCCTGCGGCGGGGTATGCGTTCATATCTTCCCCTGTCGTAGCCGTCGTTATAGCCCCTGTCATAACCCTCATCATATCCGTGAACGTTTTCATAGATGTCGTCGATCTTCTCGGTAAGGCTCTCCGACTCCTCGAGTACCTCACGCTTGAGGTTGATGTATCTGATCAGCCTGAGGATATCGAGCACGGGTCCTCCGACGATCATGATGATCACGATCAGGTGAAGCTGCTCCTCCGTGACCTTGTCTTTCAAGGTGTAGAGTACGTAAGCCGCAACCGCCGCAACTCCGCAGCCCACGAAGAAGTTCTTGAATATCCTTATGAAAAAGTAAACATAGGATACGATGCCGTACATCGTTATGAATATTTTGGCGCAGTGAAGAGGATCTGCGGACATCGCCGCAAATGTAGCCTCGGCATCCCCCGCCCAGAAAAGAAGACCGGTGATGAGCACCGCCAGTATGAGTTTTGCCGGTATCGCAGCCAGTCTTGCCCTAAGCTCCGCCACCTTTACCACTTTAAGTCCGTTCATTTATCCTCCGCTTTGGAAAGCCCGCGCACGGCGGATGCACCGAATCCCATGAGAAGGGAAAGCTGTGAGAGATTCATCGCCGTTTGAAAGCTGAAAAGATTGTTTACCATATATGCGACGATACCTGCCGATACGGCAAGCACTACCGTGTGATAACTTCCCGCATATGCCTTGTCCGAGGGCTTGACCGCCGATGCCGCAAATGCTCTTCCAAGAAGCGAGATCAGCATTCCGTAGAAGCACACAGTTCCGGCAATTCCCGTATTTACCAGCATTGTAACAGGTTCACAGTGGGCATTCGTCAGTCTTGCGCCGCCGAAGAATTCATCGGCTCTTTCCGCAAGCTCGGGAAAACGCCCTCCGGTCAAAAGTCTGTAAAAAGTATCGGGTCCCGCTCCGAACAGCTTTTCCACTGCGGTCTCCCCGCGAAACAAAGTAAGTCCCGCAGAGATCGTCATGCCCCTGCTGCTGGCCCAATCCTCATCGAAATAGAGGGCGGGACCGGTTCCCAAGACTCCTCCGCTTACTGTGTTAAAGGTCAACAGAGGAATATAGACCGCGATCAGGGAGACCACGGCGACGATCAGAATAGTGCCGGTGACGAATCTCGTTTTATCACATCCCGCTTTAAGCCTGCTCCGTATGATGAACATTATAATCAGCGAAGCTGCCAAAAGAAATAACAGGAATGCGGGACCGTCCAGGATCTTCGTCACACCGTCATTGGATCTTTCATATACCCCGCATTTAACGGCGGCCGCATGTAAAAGTCCTCCGGACGAAAATATGATCAAAAGCTCCGAGACGCTTTTGAGCCTTGCCAAGTCTTTTTCGCAAAACAGCAGCAAAAGACAGATGACCGCCAGAGCGGCGGGATATGCGCTCGCAGAGCCCTGCGTGAAGAAGCAGTAGGAACCGGTGAAAAAAACAAACAGGCAGAGCGCCTTTACGGCACGTGAATTTTTCGTTTTCTTCAAGCAGGCCGTCATATAACAGACCGCGGGAACAAACAGGACACATACCAGGTAGCCGCAGAACCAGTTGCCGTTACCGACGGTTGATACCTTGGATACGTTCCAGCCTTCAATGCCGAGGTTTTTACCGGCAATGTCGATGATGATCCCCGCTTCATATACGATCAGTGAAGCAAAGATGATCGTTCCGGTAAAAAAGGAACCTTTCATGAGCGTTCTTCCCATCACGAGAATGCATACACACATCGCGATATATTCCCACGCTCCCATGTACCAGTTCACTTCGCCGAGATATGCGATATCCTTTCTTTCGGACAGCGCATAGGAAATACAGATGCATAGCGCAAACAGGACCGTCCATACCTCATGGGGCAGGATGCTCTTTTTCAGATCCGGCAGGAAGGACTTTGAAAAATGAAAACCTTCTTTTGTAAACAACCGTCCGATCGCCGAAACGAAGAGCAAAAATACGGATACGAGAAACATCCAAAGAGTCACTTTCAGATTCGTTATCCAGAACAATGACTTGTCCGTTCCCAGTGTGTCATAGCCCGGAAGATACAGGGGAAGCATAAGCCCCGCAGTTACCAGGTAATAAAGCGCCGATACCCTAAATGACAGAAAAGAGAGCAGTCTTATCCTGCCGGGAATTCCGGAAAACTCACTTCCGTCCGGATCGATCCCCATATTATTTTTCAAAAAGCTTTTGATCATATATCTTGAACGCCGGATTTTCCGGCTTTGCATCAAATGTCCTGACCGAACCGTCAGACGGATCCTTTACCGTAAGGCGGTCGGCACACAGCGAGGGAGAGGGTATTCCTTTTCCCTCGGAAAACGCCCTGCTTACATCACTTCCGTATTTCATATCTCCGAGAAGGGGAAGACCGAGCTTTGCCATCTGCGCCCTTATCTGATGGAATCTTCCGGTCGCGATCTCTATGCGGTAAAGGGAAGTGCCTTCAGCTTTTCCGAGAAGCTCATACTTAAGCTCCGCTCTTTTATAATCCTCACCCTCACCTATGACACAGAGATTGTCCGGGGTCTTTTTCATATAGCATACATCGGTCCCCGATTCCGGACCTTCACCGTATGCGACGGCGATGTAGGATTTCTTCAGTTCTCCTTTTGCGACCTCTTCGGAAAGAACCGCCGCGGTCTTTTTGTCCTTCGCAAAAACAAGAAGTCCCTCGACCGGCTGGTCGAGTCTGTGGATCACGCCGAGATATCCGCCCTTAAGGTGATTCTTCAGGATGCTGCAGACATCCTGCGTGCGTACGGATGCGGTCTGTACCGGAATGCCGGCAGGCTTATATATGGCCATGTAACGGTCATTTTCAAAAACGATCTTTATCTCCGGTTTCATCCCTGTATCCTCAGTCCCTTGGGGTAGTGGTTCTTGATGATGCCGCCCGATGCCTTGCCCCAGCCGAGCGAATATCCTCCCACACTTATCAGACACCATCCCTTTCCTTCTCCGGAAAGAGTCATTCCCTTTACAAAGCTCTCCGCTTCGGCCTCACCGACTCTTACGGAAAGAAGAACGTCCCTTTCCCCGAGTGCAAGAGCGAGTGCGTGTGCGGGCTCGAACCTGTCCTTCTTGAATGTGCCGATGTGAAGACCGCATCTTGCGACCTTAAGTCCCGAAAGCGAAGGCATATCCTCCGGCATGATGAACAGGTTGTCGCCGAACAGCCTGAATCTGTTTTTCGCGGAAAGGATCTCTTCAGCCGCTTCTTTGGTGAGTGCACCGGAAAGGAATTCATCGAGAGCTTTCCTGTTCTTTATTTCCGAAACCGGCTCATATCCTCCGGGCGGAAGTGCATCCGCGGAATTTCCTTCCTTTTCGAAAAGCGCGGCAAAATGTCCCTCTCCGTTAAAATACATCGGCCATACGCGGATCGCATCACGGCACGCATCGAAACCGTCCCTGAGGCCTTCCGCCTTTTTCTTGAAAAAGTCCGTGTTCAGAAGCTTCATGTCCGTATGCTTTTCGATCAGAGCCGAAACCCTGTCCTCGTTTTCCGCTCTTTCAAATGTGCAGGTGGAATAGAGAAGTTTTCCCCCGCTCTTTAGACATCTGTAAGCATCTTCAAGGATCGCTCCCTGTCTTTCCGCACACATATTTACGTTTTCGCGGCTCCACTGTGAGACGGCATCGGAGTTTTTCCTGAACAGTCCCTCTCCGGAGCACGGAGCATCAACTATCACGATATCAAAATATCCGGGAAATCTTTCAGACAGCCTCTCGGGCGGTTCATTGAGGACAACCGCATTTGCGATCCCCATTCTCTCGATGTTCGCAGACAGCACGCTGCATCTGTTCTTAACGATCTCATTTGAAAAAAGAATACCTTTGCCGGCCATTGCGGATGCTATCTGCGTCGACTTTCCGCCGGGCGATGCACAAAGGTCGAGAACCTTCATTCCTTCCTTTAAGCATCCGCTGCTCTTAAGGAGCGCGCCGGGGATCATCGCTCCGGGATCCTGGATATAATATGCGCCCGCATCGTGAAAGGGTCTTCTTCCGGGGACACACTCCGGATCGAAGAGATATCCGTCCTCTTCATAGGAAAGCTTTTCAAGTTTCATTTCGGACATCAGGTCCGTCTTATCGTCCGCAGTTTTCTTGAGCGGATTGAGCCTGAGTGCCTTTACCGCTTCCTCTTCGCAGGCATGCTCAAGAAGAAGGGTTTCCTCTTCTCCTATCATTTCCTTTATTCCGTTTAAGAATTCCTCGGGAAGCATGTTTTGTAATGATCAGTTTTCTTTCGTGATCTCTTTTAATATCCGGATCATCTGCAGATCCGATGAACTGTTCTTTCTATAGCTTTCGGCATCATACCCGGGATCGTTTTCGGAAAGTCCTCCGCATATGTCCGCGCCGATCACCCTGCGCCCTTCGGATAGCTTTCCGATAAGCTCTGCGAGTTCATCCATCGAAAGATCTCCCTGGTCCCAGTTGGTGATGCACTCCGATGTGTTCATCACATCCTTGTCGGCCGAGATGTACAAAGGAAGGATCTCATCCGTGCGGTTCTTTCCGCGGTAAATGCGTCCGGTAAATTCCCTGCCGCCCGCATTGACTTTGATCTCCTCCCCGCCTTCTTCGAACTTTTCCGGTCCGATCACAGTCAGGGTTCCGAGGTGCTCATCCTTTTCGAGAACCTCCCTTGCCCAGCTTCCGCAGCTGAGCAGCCCTCCGAAGGAAGCCTCCTGCATATCGGTATGGTGATCGAACAAAAGAAGATCGTATCCGCATCCGATAAAGGAAGTAAATATTCTCGACATGTAATGATAGTTGCCCGTATCGATCATATGTATCCCGGATGCTGCACCGGATATCGCAGACAATCTTTCCCTGATGATCCTGTATGCTTCGTCATCGCAGTACATATTTCTTCCCTCGACATCCTTCATGGAAATTCTGACACAGTTGTCGGAAATCCCCTCCTTGGAAAGAATGTCTTCGAGATCTTCCGGATAAGTTTCGTTCATGTCGGTAACGATCAGTCTGATGATGACACCTCCTTACCGGAAAGATCTTTTTTACTGTTTGCATGTATGGCAAAGCAGATAAAGATGACCGAAACAAATGTGACAAGTTCCGAAATTCTCCACAGAGCAGGTACGGTAAATCTCATCACAAAGCTTCCGCTGAATCCGGAAGGGATCTTTACCGCGACTCTTCCGTCTTCGCTCTGATAAGTAACAAGCACCTGTCCGCTTTCGGTGACGGACTTATATCCTTTGTAATAAACAACCGGGAATACGACCGATCCTTCACCGCCGTCTGATGATACTTTCACGGTCCATCTGTATCTGTCAATTTCAAAGTCTTCCGTCACCGCGCTGCCCTGAGCTTCGGGCGCTCTTTCGTAGTCGGCTTCCCTGTTCCAGGCAGTGGGATAATATAACTCATCACCTACAATGCCGATATCACTTCCGGCGTTTATCCTGACGTGGTTATTTTCGGTGCAAGCCCTGCATTCGAGAACAAGTGCGGGTATCACCGCCAGAACGGCAAGAAGCACAGCCAGGCACGTACCCATTCGGCGGTTTTTCTTCCGTATATCCCTGACCGTCAATGCACCGAGGAATACGGTCAGCACCGATGCGATCCCGATATACCTCCATGAAAACTGGATGCTGCATAGAAGCGCGGTCAGCGCATTATGCTTTGATTCAATATATGTCCAGGGGAAATATTTACTTGAAATAAAAAGTGTGATTCCCGCGAGAATGAACAGGTATAACTTCACCGGAGATACCGCCGATGCATTTTTCTTAAGTGACTTATTTCTTACGGAAAGAACAAAACGGATAACGGCCGAGACCGCATACGCCGCAAGAACCGCAGTGAGTGCCGCACCTATCGCGGTGGGCATCCTGAGATCAAATGCTATTCCGGAACCCGTTCCCGAAGGGATCAGTTCAAACAGCTCTCTCCATCCGGGATAAAAGCCTCTCATGATATAGGACGATCCGCTGACAAGATATGTGTCGCTCATCATATAATCCAGCATCGGAATGACTGCGGCAGCGGAAAGACCTATGAACATCGCAACTGCTGCGGCAAGCTTTCCGAACACCTTCGCGGTAAATGTTTTCCGGAAGAGCACGATTGCGGTAAGGATCAAAAGTGCTGTGACGACCATAGTCGTAAGAACATGCGAATAAGCAAGAAGCGCCATGCCCGCACCGAGAGGGAGTGCACATATTACGGTATCAGAGCGCGATCTTTTTTCTGAGGGTTCATATGTATAGATCCTCGCAAAGCCGTAGATCACCAGAGGAAGCACGGCCATGGCGGTATATTCGCCGACCGCATCCCTGATGTAAACATTTGTGAGCCTGTACACCGAAAGGGTATAGAGAAATGATGCGACAGCCGCGGGAATGCATCCGGCAGATCCGCACTTACATGAATGCCGTTCCGAAGCCTTCTCCGAAAAAGGAATGCATTTCAAAAATCCTTTTATCGAAAAATACGATATGACAGCGGTCATGGTATTTGTAACGATCACATAGACTGTATAGGTTATGCCGAGTGGCATTCCGAGAATATGAAGAACGGCCGGAAGATAAAGATTTATATCCGGATAGAAAACAGGCATGGCATAACCCGTGCCGCCGTTCATGACAAAATAGATCCTTGCGGGGAAATATCCTGCCTTGAGAGTGTCTGCAAGTGCCGCGATCCTTCTTAAATGGAACAGCTTATCCTGATAGTCGGGAAGAATATCATATCCGAAGAAAGCCGTGACGCAGGAAAGCAAGATCCCGGCAAAAACGATCAGAAATGAAATTGTACATTTCTTTTTCCGGGAACCGGATTCGGATATCACTTTGCTTCCTCCGTTTTCTTTTCGGAAAGGACAAGAGCCGTCAGTATCGGAAGTGCGACGATGAAGGGATAAATGTACCTGAAGTTGACGCAAGGTCCGAGGAACATTGTCATCAGGTAAAAGAGCGGGTATGCAAATGCGGCGATGCTCTTTTTATTTCTTTTGTAGACAATGATGAACAGATCCAGCACAAAGAACCAGAAGTAAAATGCGGGCTTCATGAGGATCGAGACAACGGGCCACTTCAGATACGAATTGCCGTTAACGATATGGGAATACAGTTTTTCAAGCGAAGGAAGATACGAGTGCGAAGGAATACCCTCCTCCAGTGTGGCATTCGGTGATGCATTGAAGGTATATAAAAGTCCGAGGTCGGTGTCGTCGCCATATCCGAGCATCTCGGCATGGGACCTGTCACCAACGTACCAGTAGCCGATCGTAAGTCCGATCCAAGCATCGATGTAATCGTTGGGATATGCCTTGCCGATCTTTATATAGTCTTTGATCAGCGTATTTGCAGGACCGATCCATGCATCGGAATTGTAATGTGAGATCTCGGACTTGGGGCCGTCCGCGATCCAGGGATAATAATCACCCCACAGATAATCCGTTACATATCTGTGAAGGATGTCTGTCTGTTCCTGCGTGAGATTGTCTCTCTGGTACTTGATGACCCTTACCATCTGCACGATCGGAACGCTGTACTTTTCCATCTCGGAACCGGGTATCGCACCCATTGAGGTTCTGATCAGTGTCTTGGTGCCAAGTCCCGCAGCAATCATAAGCACCACCAGAAGAGCGGTGAGTGCCTTCTTCTTTATTCCATCCTTCACAAGAAGAAAAGCGGGGATAAGGAAAATAAGCGCATAGGATGCGTTGTTTCTGAAAAGTATGTTGAGAATTCCGGTGACGATAAAGAGTACGACCAAAAGCTTTGAAGGCTTTTCGGTCATGCGGATCACGATCAGGATCATGAACACGAAGAATGCCGTGAACAGGATGTCCTTGGTCATGCTTATCGCAAGAATGGGATTATAGGGAAGAAGCGCGAACATCAAAAACCAGATGACCGCAGGGATCTTTCCCAATCTCTTAAGCACAAAGGTGATACCCGCGCTGATCGATGATGCGAGCACGATGCTCTGAAGAAGCGCGAATATTGCCATTCCCGCAGCGGGTGAACCGAGACTTACTCCGAGCAGATAGAAGATCCTTATAAGGAATGTGTGCGTGAGCGGCTGATACTCAAAGAAATATTCGTATCCCCTGACAGCCTCCCAGAACTGCCTGTTGAAATCATAGCTCATGATCGCGGGATAGTACGCAAGAAATGCGGGGAACCAGAAAAGCTCAAGTCCGGCAAGTCCTATAAAGAACGACTTCTTTTCATTAACCTCCGGCTTTTCGGAAGACTTTCCGGAAGAATACTTTCCTTCAACAGCCCTGAACAGTCTGTAGGTAAAAGGAAGAATAAGAAGGGAAACGCACACACCGCATAAGAAGATGACCGCCTTACCCTTGATGCCGGGTGCAGTCATTTCACTGAGTTCGAACTGTACTCCGAGGTCCGTTGCAACGCCGAAAAGAGCTCCGTACACAAATGCGTACCCGAGCATTTTTTTGGAAAGCTTTCCGTCCTTTGCGATAAGTCCGAGCAGTCCCGTCTGTATTATGAAAATGAGAACTATGGATAAAGCCGATAAAAGAAAACTGAACGACCCGAGATCCTTACCCGAATCGCGGACGAGAAAACAAAGTCCGCAGAATCCGAAAAAAGTAAGCAGGATCGCCGGGACTATTGTCTTATGATCTTTTTTGAAAACATCGAAAAACATAAGGAAATTATAGCATAAAACGCTGTGTTTACATATGATACGTCGAGAGCACCATGATCAGTCTCCAGATGCCGCAAAGGCACAGAACGGTTCCGGGAATAAGCCCGGATACTACCGGATCGTCATCTTCCCCGCAGGGCGCCATATGCAAAAACGGCATTGCGATAAAGTATCCCGAACCGAAAAGGAAGATCTCAAATGCGGGAATAAGAAAACCTGCTGCCGCACTTACCGCAGAAAGCGCTGCGCAGACAGCTACGGTCTTTTGTACTTCCTTTTTTCGCGAAAAGAAAACAAGCACAAGAATTCCCGAAGCCAAAAGCCAGGTCGGAACCCACGAAACAAATGCATCCTTCTTTTCGGCAAACTCAAGAGCGGTGCCGCCCGTAAAAGGGGCAAGCAATCTGTCCGGGCGCACATAGACGGAAAAAGCGCATGTGCCGAGGAAAAAAATCGCGGCATTCCCGAGCCCTGTCTTAAATACCAGTGAAGGAACCGCAAGCAGACCTGTGATCAGAAGGATAATTACCAGATCGACCATAAAGTCCCATCCCTGCCTTGTAAATGCACCTGTCCGGATGAACAGGGAATATCCCGCTCCGGTCGCGGTGTTGGTATCGTGAATCGCAAGCACGGCAAGGACTGATACGGCCATTGCCTCAAGGCAAACGATGATGTCGATATTCTTTTTTTTCGAAAAGAATCCCTTCATATCACACCACTATCAGATACATGACCGCAGCCGATGAAAGAAGCAGTATTACCGGGAGCAAAAACTTTGCTGCGGAATCTTTCTCGCGGAACACTTCGCTTATCAGCGATACGGATACGATTTCGATAAGAACGCATGTGCCGAACGCGGCACGGTCGGGATAATGCGGAGATGCTGTCATTGCGGCATAGGAAAGAAACGCTGCAAGAAGGAGTACCGCATTTCCTGTCGAAAGCTTTTTGTTTACCGTGATCCTGTGTGCTATCAGCGCACCGGTCAGGATGATGAGCGAGGGGAACAGATAATCCCCGACGCCTTTCAGCATCTGGAGAAGCCTTTCGGGAAGGGTAAGGGCAAGGTCATCCGTCGAACCCATTTTTCTGACGAAATTTCCGGGAGCAAGGATGCAGAAGCACGAACCGATAAATGATGAGACCGTGCCTTCGATCATCCATATCTTTTTTGTGCCGGCGGCGTTCCCTTTGCGTATACAGATATATGTGACAAGTGCCGCGGCAATGCATGCCGAAGGCCCCATATTCTCCGTGCTCCAGCCCGTAAGCAGTCCAAGCGGCGGAATAAATGCGCAGGCGTAAGGAATGTCTTCTTTTTCGGGATTGAGCGCCCTGAGATAAACAATATAGAAAAGGATTATCCAAACCGACGAATAAACATAATTGGCGCATCCGGCCTGCCATAGCATGCTCATCCTGAAATTGGGACAGCATGCGATCAAAAGTCCGAAAGCAAGTGCAAAGCCCGTCATATACTCCGTCCTGTCTTTCGGAAAGTCCCTGCCTTCCGAAGAAAAACCGGCCGTGATGCACATAAGAAAGACAAGCACGAGAGTTGCAAGCGTGTTGATGACATCTGCCGCCCTCTCCCCGCTCATGAGGACAAGCTGGAGAAAACCGTGTGTAAAGGATCTTCCTCCCCAGTTCTTATAATGCCAGACCTGGGAGCCTATGATATCCCCGATGCCGTCAAGAGAGCTTCCGTCGCGCAGGTCGGTGGAATACCACAGATCATCCATCATAAAGGGAACCTTCACATTGGATGCAAATAAAAGTAACGCCGCAAGAACGGTCGCCGTCACACATATGACCGGCAGCACCGCTGCATAAGGCGTTATTCCTGCAGATATTCTGTTTTCCTTTTCACCTTTATTCATAGTCAGGATATCTTTATAGATTATATATCATATCCGCCAAAAAGTCTTTATATGTGAAAGAACTCCGGCCTGAGCCGGAGTCTCTCATAAGATTTCAGGGGAAGAAAATCTTTTATAAGGACACGATGATCCGTTAACCGTAGTACAGATCATCCTGATCCATGAAGGAATCGACCGGCATTCCTGTCAGTCTTTCGATCATCCGAACCGTTGCGGTATCCTTCTCACCTACAAGGATATAGAAATAGTGGGATCCCGATGAATATGAGTTGTAGACCATCTCATAGCTGCACTGGATCTGAACCGCATAGTATCTCTGATTCATATAGTTTATTCCGTATGTATCAAAGTTCTTGTTGAACTCATCGAAGTAAACTGACATGAATTTCTGTACTTCGTCATACGTGAGTGTGTAGATCGCATTTCCGTAATCATCCGTTATCTTCACGGACTCGGGATATCCGAGCAATCCGCAGTTGAGCCGGTAATTGCTTTCCTTGTATCCTTCCGTCTTGGAGATCTCTTCCAGGAGATCCTTGTCGGCAATGCGGTAGCTTCTGAGGAAATCAAGTCCCGTATTTCTGTCGACGTTAAAATATACCTGGGCATAATCGTAATACATCGACCATTCATCCAAAGGAAGCGGATTCTCGCGTCCGGTCACGGGATCATATGAATATGCCCTCGAGCCGTACTCGGGATCAAACTCTCCGAAATAGATCTTTTCGGCTCTCATGATCTTACCGGCAAGCTCCGCCGGAATCTCCACTTCGCCGGAATATATATCGTTATATGAAGCCTCGTCCCAGGTTATGCATCCGGGCATGCCTTCCACCGGTATAAAACCGTCTCCGTTATCACTCCAGTAGTAATTGTTGATCCTCATGCGGACGGTTGCGGATGCAATATTGTTTTCGGGCACGATGTGGTTATCGAAATTGATCACATCAAAAATGAAAACCGCAAGAATGATAAGTGTTGCGACAACGCTCAGGATCATCTGACCGCGGTGTGCAAAGAATGCCCTGAAGGATTTCTTCTGTATGATATCCATCACTCCGAAGGCAAATGCCGAGAAGAATGCCGCTATAAATATGCACCAGCCGTAATTTCCGGAATATCCTACGATCTGATTTACCATAAATGCCGTATAGAGACCCGCAAGGATACTGCTTGCAAAACGGAGCACGAATTTATATACCTTTCCGGATGTTCCGTTCTCCGCTTCCTCACTCTTTCTCGTAACATAGACCCTGTATCCGATAAGGATATTTGCGATGCAGATCACTACGGTCAGTATGAAGCAGACCGTTCTCAGCGGCGTTGCAAATATTTCCGTCGCGGTTTCAGATCCAGCAGCAATGAGAAATCCAAAAGCGCAGCCCGAGATCGGAGCCGAGATGCAGCTTATATCAAGATAATCTACAGCCGACCTCCAGAAATTCTGGAAATATGCTTCGCTCATGTAATAAACGATCAGATAGAACGCAGATGCTTCAAAGCCGAGGCAGACAAAATTCACTATGGCATTGAATATCGTTCCGGATATGGCCGTACAGAGAACGACCAGGTTATATATACAAAAGAATGCAAATGCGGCTCCGGCCAGTGTCATAAGGAAATGTCCGAAAACCATCGACATAACACCGTATTTTCCGAGCTTTACAGCTATCTCTATGAAGGATATTGCGCCAAAGAAGAGAAAAGGAACAATCCACATAAGTAAACCGTTCGTATAGATGACCGCAAACATCTTTCCTCTTTTTACGGGAACCGAATTGATCATATCGGTCATACGTTTGTTGAACAGATGCCTGAATCCGCCGAAGCCGACGATGACGGCTCCGACTGCCGCAACAACCAGCGCAAGCACTGCCAGATAGCCACACAGGGTTTCCGCGGCATCACGGATCTGCCTTACCAGTTCCAGATAACTTAACTCGGGGTTATATCTGGGCTCGTACCTTGACAGTACAAAAAGTGTGAAGAAAGGTCCGCAGAAGAACTGTACTATTGAAGAAAGTACAAGCATCCATCTTCTGTGCCTGAAGTCCTCAAGCAGGAGACTCGCAAATGTAATACCTGTTTTCTTCGGCGTTTCGGGAGTCTTTACTTCTTCCGCTTTTTCCGTATTCTGTGTATTTTTGATATCGTTATCCATCTTTTCAGCCTCTGTTACGGGATTACTGTTTTGTGATTCCGGTGAAGTCATATCCGAGCACCTCCGTTTCACTTATGAATATTTCCTCAAGAGTAAGAGGCAGAACCTCGTAGAAAACGGGAACCTGCGATGAGATAACCGTCTCGACCTCCGTGCGTCCTCCGCGGATGGTAAGTGTAACCAGTGAACCGCGGTGCTCTTCGGAGATCACCTTGAGATTGTTCCGTACGGTATCGAGCGATGTGCAGTCCTTGAAGACAACCTGCACCTTATAGATACCGAGCTTCATATCCTCGAGATCCTTGGAAAGGATAACTCCGCCCTTGTGGAGAAGTCCGACATACTCACAGATGTCCTCGAGTTCTCTTAAGTTGTGGGAAGCGATTACGGGAGTGATGCCCGCCTCTTCCATATCATGTATGAAAAGTCTCTTAACGGCCTGCCTTACAACGGGGTCGAGTCCGTCAAAGGTCTCGTCACAGAGGATGTACTTACATCCCGATGCGATACCGAGCATGATGGCGAGCTGCTTTTTCATTCCCTTGGAAAATGTCTGTATCCTGCGCTTTTTGTCCAGGGACAGGCTGTTCATAAGATCGGAAAATCTGTCCATGGAGAAAGTCTCGGGATACATGGTCCTGTAGAACCTTGCCATTTCCTCGGCGTTTGAACCGGGATAATAATACTGGTCATCCGATATGAAGAATATCTTCTTCTTTGCTTCGGGATTCTCATAAACGGGCTCTCCGTCCACAAGGATGTCCCCTTCGTCCGGCTTGCATACTCCGCAGATACATCTGAGCAGGGTACTCTTTCCGGCACCGTTTGTTCCTACAAGTCCGAAGACCTGTCCCTCGGGCATATCGAACGAAACTCCCGAGAGTGCATTTATATCTTCGTATTTTTTACTTACGTTTTTTATCTCGATCATCTTACATCCCTCTCGTATGCTTTTCTGACGCATTCAATAGCCTCATCAAGTCCGATGTCACAGGACCTGCTCTTTAGCGCCGCGGCTCCCAGCTCTTCAAGAACCTCAGTTTTCAGGTTACTCTTCCACTGGGATTCCTCGCTGACATAATTTCCGCGCCCGGTTATGGTGGTTATATAACCCTTTTCCTCAAGAGCGGCATATGCTCTCTGTACGGTATTGGGATTAACCGACAGATCGACGGCAAGGTTCCTTACGCTCGGCAGTCTTTCACCCGGGACCAGGCCTCCCTGCGCTATCAGGTTCATTATCTTATCCGCTACCTGTTCGTTCAACGGACGTTTGTCCCTGTAATCAAGTACTATCATCTCACCCTCCGATGTTGCTTTGGTGTATTAAGACATTTAATACACTTATGACAATAAAATAACACGGCCAAAAGGCCGTGTCAATGTTTATGCTCTGGATATTACGTATTCCGCGAATTTCTCCGGAGTGTTGATCTCCTCCTTCGAAACCTCGGAAGGTGCGATCGAGATGTTAAACCTGCTCTCAACCTCCACGAGAAGATCGAGGTAAGCTATCGAATCCAGAAGACCCGATTCGAAGAGATCGACATCCGTTTCTTCGAGGACAACCTCGTCATCACATATTTCCGCAAGCAACTGCAGTAATTTTTCTTTCATCCGAAAAACCTCCGTACAAGATCATTTGAACGAGTACATTATTACTCTATTTTTTCAGAGATGCAAGCAGTGCTCTTCTGTCGGTTTTTCCGTTTCCGGTCATCGGCAGTTCCTCGAAAAAGAGAAACTTCTTGGGGATCATGTAATCGGGAAGAAAGCTCTTTGCCTCGGCCCTGAGTTCCTGGCCCGCCTTGAATGCGCTCTCGGGCATCTTCTCGGGAATGATGCATGCGGTAAGACTCACGATCTTGCCGTCCTTTTCATTCGGGATGACGGTCGCCTTCTCGACACCGGTAAGCTTCATCAGGTTGTTCTCGATGTCCTCGAGCTCTATGCGGTATCCGTGAAGCTTTATCTGAAGGTCTATCCTTCCCTGGTAAAAGAGAAGTCCGTCCTTAAGATATCCCTTGTCGCCTGTGCGGTATCCCCTTACACCGTTCTCTTCAAAGAAAGCTTTTGCGCTCTGCTCAGGGAGATTTCTGTATCCGATACTGACGGTATCTCCGAGGATTATTATCTCGCCGCTCTCGCCTTCGGGAAGATCCTCTCCTTTTTCATCCCGTATCTTCAGCTCGCTTCCGGGCTTGATCCTTCCGACGGGAAGGGGATCGTATTCCTCACACACTTCATCGGTAACCGTTACATCGGTGATCGCAACGGTGCTCTCGGTGGGACCGTATGTATTGATGACCTCGGCCTTTGGGAATCTTTCGCGGAGCCTCTTTACGACCACGGGAGGGAGCGTTTCTCCGCAGAAAAGGAACCGCTTCATTTCGGGCAAAAGCTCCTGCGAAAATCTCTTATCGGAAAGGCACACCTCCGCAAAGGAAGGCGTGGATACCCAGATGCCCGCATTGCTCGAAGCAAGCGATTCCATGAGAAGTCCGATATCAGCCTGTACCTTCTTGGGAAGAACATGCAGCGTTCCTCCGCTGTAGAGGCACATATAAAGATCCATGACAGACAGGTCAAAGGAAAAAGGAGCTTGGTTTAAAAATACCGGCTTTTCTCCTGCCGCAACTCCCGCGCCCAGTCCCATCGCCCAGTGGATGAAATTATCGAGGCAGTCCCCGGTTATCTGAACGCCCTTAGGAGTTCCCGTGCTTCCGGAGGTATAGATTATATAGCATACATCCGAACCCGATATCGCCTTATCCGAAGGTACTTCCTTCGCGGCTTCCGATGTAATGCGTGTTATCTCCTCAAGTGTTACGCACCCTTCGGGTCCTTCCACATCGCAGGGACTTAAGATCACCTCAGGCTTAAGGTTATCGATTATTCCCTTGACCCTGTCCGAGGGAACGGAGGTATCAACGGGACAGTATCCCCTTCCCGACAAAAGAGAACCGAGAAAGCATACGATCATCATCGGATCCTTGTGTCCGTATACGACCACGGGGGTTTCCGTCTTAAGGTTTTCATCAAGATAAGCGGCGAGACTCTCCGCCTTTATCCACAGCTCTTTCCAAGTAAGCTTTTTGCATTCCCCGCCCGGGATCACATACTCGTAAAATACCCCGTCCGGATCGTTTTCCGAATGCAGTTTTATCTTCTCAATAAAATCGGTCATGACTGCTCCAATATAAAATGATATTCTTCAATGCCTTTTTCGGGCTTTATGTGATGCCAGTCGGCAAAGTCCTCTCTTACGATACCCGATAAAGAAGGATCGAAGGTTCCGTGCACGGTCACTCCGTACCTCGAAGCCATCTCCCTCAACCGGTTTTCGGAAAGCTCAACTCCCTCGTACAGATCCGATTCCGCAATATAGTCGTACAGCACGGGATACATCGCGGGAAGATAGAGTTCAACGGTAACGCCTTCTTCGGTCAGATGCTTTATCAGGTTTTCGAACAGTTCGGTGTTGGTTGTTGAAAGCGATGCGAATTCCACATCGAAAGCATCTATATGCCCGCTCTCTATAAGCCTGTTCGCATCACCGTCCATTTGTTCTACCGAACACTGTCCCAAACATGTATGTCTGCCGTCGGGAAGAATACAGGGTATGGATTCCGATTCCGCTTCGGGTACACTGCGGATCTTTTCAGCCGCAGAACTCAGAGAATATTTCCATCCCCATTTCTTTATATAGTCAACGGAAGACTGAAAATAGGAAAAGGATAAAAATTCTTTCCACGAATCATCTGATGTTTCCTCATCCAGTATCTTACAGGCTTCCTCATATGGTACGCCCGAAGACAACGCCGCCTCAAATCTTCCGTATTCGGCAATGCTGTCATGTCGACCCACACCATAATCTGTTCTGAGTATCCAGGGATCCACGCAGATGACGACTCTTTCCGGAAGATCTCCTTCCGCATCGAGAAGTCCCACCGCTGCAAGATCGTCCCAGAGATATGCTCCGGAAAGACCGATCACCTGGTAATTGTCGTATTCCCAGGGAATGTAAAGAACCGAGCTCGATCCGATGATGACCGTATCCGGATCCTTGGCATCCAGCAGGATCGTCTGAAGAAGACCTTCATTGTAATCACCCGGGCTCGCTACGATCTCTCCCGCAAGAAGCCTGTCCGCCATCTCGGTGACCATATCGTCGCCGGCAATGTTTGCGGGGTCCGCTATTATATTGACGCATATTACGATCGCATAGACAAATACCGCTATGAGAACGCATTTAAATATTAATTTCTTCATCCTTTAGAAACCGAAATAGATAAATGATGAAACTCCGAACGCGCCGAATCTTATTATCACATACACAAGTGCAAAATACAGGATCCATCTGACAATGAGCGGTCTCTTTGTGATCACCGTCTCATTGGAGATCTTGTGATACTCCCTGTAGTCAAGAACGAGCTGGATCGCGATAAGTACCGTCACAACGATCAGAACATAGATGCCGCCGAATTCATTCCAGGCAAGATCCTTGAGTCTTCTGGCAGAATCTATAGGATTTCCCCCGCGGAAGAAACTCGCCAGAAGCTTAAGTCCCGTGGGATAATCCGCTGCCCTGAAGAACAGCATACCTATACTGAAGAATATATATGTCCTTACGGTCTGGAATGCGATCCATACCGGATTCTCATCCTTTATGTGCAGCTTTGCCTTGAGCTTTTTAAAACGGGGTGCGAATGCCTGGCCGGTCACGATCACAAGGAAATACCACCAGCCTTCGCCGAAAATGTATTTCCAGGAATCCCCGTGCCAGAGTCCCATTGCGGACCAGAGAATGAAAAGAGCGGGGAATGTAGCGATACGTGCTCCTTCCTTTCCGAAACAGTCCTTGCACTTGGTCTTGAGATTTTTGAATGGCCCGGTTTTGAGAAGGGGGAACAGGATATAGTCATTGAGCCATGTGCCGAGGGCGATGTGCCATCTCTGCCAGAACTCCTGAAGGGTCCTTGAAAAGAAAGGAGCCCTGAAGTTTTCGGTAAGTGTGATGCCGAAGCACTCTGATATTCCGAGGACGATATCCATGCATCCCGAAAAGTCGAAGTACAGCTGGACAGAATAGATCATCGGCATGAGCAGCGCCCAGAGCCCGGGGAATTCCGCACTGTTCGAGAACATGCTGTCCACGGGGATCGAGAGTCTGTCCGCGACCACGAGCTTCTTGGCAAAGCCCCAGCCGCATCTTCTTATTCCACGGGTTACGCGGTCATAATCGAAACGGTGCTCTTCGAAGAGCTTCTTTCCGAGATCCTTGTAACGGCTCATGGGTCCCGATACCATCAGGGGATAGTAGCATACGAAAAGAAGAAGTTTGAACGGATTTTTTTCGATGTCCTTGTATCCCATATAGCAGTCGATCAGATAGGACAAAAGGCTCATCGTGTAAAAGCTTATCGCAAGCGGAGCGGCTATGTGGTTATCGGGGAATATCCCGCCCCTGCCGAACAGTCCGCTCACGGAATTGACCGTGTGCACGCCGAGGTTCACATACTTTAAAACAGCCAGGAATATGAGGTTCAAAAACAGCGCTCCAAGGAACGCTCCCTTTTTCTTCTTTTTGTCATCGGGATATTTTTCGAAGACCGATGTGGCCAGATATACCGCTATCACGGCGGCGACCATATAAATGAATGTGTATGGTCTCGAATTTATGAAAAAGAAAACAAGGCTTCCGGCAAGAAGCCACATCCATTGAAAACGTGTCGGAAGATACCAGTACACAAGTAGAAGTACTGCGGTGAATATCAAGAATTTTACATCCGTGATTACCATAGAACCCATTCTACCAAAAAATCGCGGGTTTTTACACAGAAAAATACCTTCCGTACCCATTTATGCACGGAAGGCATCTGCCTGAATAAATCATATCTTGAAACGGTAGCCGACACCCCAGATGGTCTCGATATACTTGGAATCTCCGCTGACATCACCGAGCTTCTCACGGATCTTCTTGATATGTACGGTTACGGTCGCGATATCACCGACGGACTCCATTCCCCAGATGGTCCTGAAGAGGTCGTCCTTGGTATAGACCTTGTTGGGATTCTCGGCAAGGTATGCAAGGAGGTCGAATTCCTTGGTGGTGAAGATCTTCTCCTCACCGTCCACAAATACCCTGCGGGCGGACTTGTCTATCTTGATGCCGTGGATCTCTATGAGATCATTATCATTCTTTTTGCTGCCGGCACCGACAAGTCTCTCGTACTGTGCGAGATGAGCCTTGACTCTCGCAACGAGCTCGCCGGGAGAGAAAGGCTTTGTGAGATAATCGTCCGCACCGAGGCCGAGACCACGGATCTTGTCGATATCGTCCTTCTTTGCGGAGACCATGATGATAGGAATATCCTTTGCGGCCCTGACCTTGCGGCATACGTCAAATCCGTCGAGTCCGGGAAGCATCAGATCGAGTACGATAAGATCGTAATCATTCTTTTCCGCCGCTTCGAGACCGGTATCACCGCGGTCAAAACATTCAACCTCGAAATCGTTCATCTCGAGATAGTCTTTTTCAAGATCGGCTATTTCCTTTTCGTCCTCGATTATGAGAATCTTAGCCATAAACGTCCTCCTTGTACTTCCTTATAACAAAATGCATGCAGGTTCCTTCCCCCAGCTTTGAGGTGGCCCAGATATGACCACCGTGGTCCTCGATTATCTTCTTTACTATCGAGAGGCCTATTCCGCTTCCTCCCTGTGCGGTGTTTCGCGCGGAATCGGATCTGTAGAATCTCTCGAAGATCCTTGTTATATCGTTAACGGCAACACCTTTGCCGTTATCTTCGATCTCGACTATTATGTCGTCGCCACCGTCAAGCACTCTCATGGAAATGGTCTTGGACGGCTTGTCCATGTACTTGATGCTGTTTCCGATGATGTTGTTGATGACCTTTCTGAGCTGCTCGGGATCCGCGATGATCCTCGTCTTGGAAGGAAGGGTATTTACATAGTTGAATGCTATACCCCTGGTCTCCATATCAAGTCCGACTTCCTCGATACAGTCCTTGAAATAGTCCGTAACATTGAGCTTGAGGAAATTGTACTTGATCCTGTCGTTCTCGACGCTTGAATAAAGAGTGAGCTCATTTAAGAGCTTATCCATATCCACCGCTTTATTATATATGGTTCTTAAATATTTTTCCTGCTTCTCGGGTGTGGATGCGACTCCGTCGAGGATACCCTCGACATAACCCTTTATCGAAGTAATGGGCGTTTTTAGGTCGTGGCTTATGTTCGATATGAGCTCGCGGTTTTTCTTTTCCTGCTCGGCGCTGCGCTCCTCGTTCTCACGGAGCCTCATTCTCATGTCTTCGTAATTCCTGAATAGCTCGCCCACCTCGCCTCTTTCGCCGGTGTGCTCGATGACGTAATCGAAATTACCTTCCCTTACCTGTGTAAGTCCCCTTGAAAGCTCACTCATGGGATCGAGCATTCCCTTCTTGTTCCAGAAGGTTACGAGAAGTGCGGTGATCAGAAGGATCAGGATCATCGACACGAACATATCCACGGTAAGCTTCCTGTTCGTTACGGTATTCGCATTTACCAGGATAAAAAGAGTACCTTTGCTTCCGTCGGTGAATAAAAAGTCATACTGCCTTACGAATTCTTCCAGGTCACCGTAATAGATTCCCGAATCGGCACCGGATGTTTCGCTCCCATATTCGGGAAGCCTGTCCCATATCTCATCTGACATACGGGAGTTGCCGGTATAATACAGTTCCCCGCCCTTTCTAATGACAAGGGTACTGGATAAAGACGCAAGTTCTCCGGATACACTCTGAAGATACGATCTGTCATCGAGGCAGGACGGATCCTCATCGATGCGGCCGCAGATCTCCGAATACAACTCGTCCACCTTGACTACTATCTGCTCCATATTGCCGCCGAGCTGAAAGCCCTCGTCACGTGAAGCGGTGAGCGACATCCTCAGAAGACAAAAAACGATAACCATCATAACCAGCGGTACCAGAGCTACCGCCAGAAACGTTATTACCATTCTTGTATGTATCTTCATGGAAAAAAGTATAGCACAGAAAAATCGTGCCTTTAGAACACTGTGTGAACAATTTAAAAAATTTTTATAAAAAAAGCCCGTTAAGGGACCGTTTCACCGGTCCCGTCGCCTGCTTCTTCCGCGGCCTGCTGTGCCAGAAGCGAATATACATAAGGGAAATACGCATTGTAGATAACATTCCTGTTGAACGCTATCTTATTCGCAACTATCGCGTTATGACGCTTGATATAAGCCTCGCCGACCTCTTCGTATCCGGGGTTGGGTGTGAAAGTGCCCGTTGCCGCCCTGTAAGAGCCGACCTCCGTCTTCCAGTTATATCCGCTGTCAAAATACAGTCCCTCGGCATCGGAAAGAACATCCCTTCCGATGTAAAGTCTGGAATCCCACTCACATCCGAAAAGATTAAGGAGTGTGGGAAGGATATCAAGGGGAGAGGTGGGCTTGTCGATGATGATGGGATCCATATCCTCGAGGATTCCGCACCAGATGACCGCGGTATTTCTGTCACGGTCAAGCTGGGTCTCAACCTTATATCCGTAAAGCTCATCGAGATAGGGAAGGTTTCCGAGATATCCGCCGTTTGTAAGTCCGTAGGGGAAGTGGTCCGGAGCCAGGGCGATAACGGTATCGTCCGCAAGTCCGTTCTCCTCAAGATACTCAAGCGTATATTCAAGAGCCTTTTCAAGCTCAAGATTACAAGCTATGTATGCCTTTACGGGCTCGGAATATTCAAGTCCCTTTTCGGCGCACCATTCCTCGACCCTCTCACGGTTTCGTACGGACATTGCATTTGAAGAGAAGTTATATCCGCTGTGTCCGCTGACCGTCATGTAGTAGATGTTGAACGGCTGGTGATCGGTATAGAGGGGAAGTGTTCCCTGCATCATTTCAAGATCGCTCTCGGGCCATGCCCTTGAGATGAGCTTTTCCATTCCGTTTCCGAAGCCCATGAATCCCTCGCTGTATCCGAGGAGATTGTGGGTTATGTTTCTGCTGTAATAAAGGTCGTCGTTATCGTGGAAGGCCATTCCGTAATAGCCCATATCTGAGCTGAGCATGGATCCCATGTTCGTGTACGATCCCTGTGCGGTCATGGTGAGCATAGAGTCACCGCCCGCAAGAGGCATAAGTCCGTAGATGAGCTCGAACTCGCCGCCGGTGGTTCCTGCGGTCGCCTGCTCATAATAATCGGTAAAATTGATTCCCTTTGTGGTGAGTCTGTAAAGCGCGGGAGTAAGGTCGGGATCGATTATGCTCGAAGAAAATGCCTCCGCACAGAAGATGATAAGGTTCTTTCCTTCAAATAATCCGGTGTACTCATTCTTTGAAGAAGGAGTAAGGGAAGCGACATATGCATTCATATTCGAATAAGCACCGCCCGCTTCGGCAAGAGCCGCAAAGTCTATATCATAGGCATTGACACCGTAGACCACGGGTTCGGTAACGGCAACCGCCGGATCGTCATTTCCGGATACCGAAGTTGTTGTCGTGACGGGTACGGGAACATCCGTCATCGGATCGGCATAATCCACGATGACAAACTCGCTGTCGGTAACGGTCGCATTGCCCATATTCTTCACATCAAGGGCAACGGAACCCGCAAGTCCGAGGTCGACTATCGAATTCTGGAAACTGTATCTGGAACCGAGCTTCTCTCTGTCGATCACACCCGCATAGGACATGATGAAGAGCGCGGATACCGCAAGCAGAAGAACGCCCGCAGGGATAAGTCCCGCGATGAAGCGTCTTCCCCTGTTTGAAAGAGGGCCTCCGCAGGGCTGCTCCATGGTCTTGGGCGAATCATCTTCTTCCTCTTCCTCGGAAAGGTCGATCATCTCGATTCCCTTAACCTTTTCGGGTACGGGATAGGAGCTTTCGATCATCCTGGTACGCTTGATACCCTTAACAAGTCTTCTTCCGAATATGATCCATGCAATAGAGGGAACAAGGAAAAGAAGGATATGGGATATTCCGTCAAAGCAGAAGATGAGTTCCCTGATGTCACCGGCAAATCCCTTGAGTGCATCGGTTGCCGCATTCAGAATGGTATTGATGTCATAAAAAACACTGAACTCCCTCTGGATGAAAAACTCGATCAAAAAGGAGACCGTTGATACCAGAAGTGCCAGGGCTGCGGTGATACGCGCGAGCACGTGGGGCAGCATATATACGAGAAAAGCGATGATGCTTCCGGTTATGAAGGATATCGCAAACATCCTGGCAACGGATGCATCGACCACTCTCGCGGAAACCGAGAATTTGAAGACCAGCTCCATATAGAAGAACGACAGACCGAAAAATAATGTCAGTGCCAGCGCCGTCAAAGGATATGATGCCTTTTTCCCGGTGTTGTTTTCAGATTTAATTGATTCTTTGATGCTCATTTTAAGTACTTTCCGTTCTCAGACAGATGCCTTCGGGACCACGATCCCAAAGGCATCGATGTAAAACAATTTATCAGCCGTGAAGGCCTCTTGACTGACGGTCCATGTCCTCTACCACGATATCATAGATCTCGCCGAGGCTTCTGCAATACTCAAGTAACTTCCAGGGCTCGTTGGTGTGGAAATGGATCTTGACGAGTTCCTCGTCACCTGCGGCAACAAGGCTGTCGCCTACGAAATTGGCAGTGATATAATCCCTGATCTCATCCTCGTCGAGATCCTCGTTCTCGCTCTCAATGAGAAGCTGGGTGTCATATCTGAATTCAATGCTCTGTTCCATTTTTATGATTCCTTTCCTTTTCAGATTCTGGGAAGCATATCCGCCACAAGCTTTGCGCAGTGAGCGGCTGCAGCCTTTTCGAATGTAGGATAATCCTCTTCCGCGGAACCGTCCGCTTTATCGGAGATGGCTCTTATGATGACAAAGGGAACCTTATTAAGATAAGCTCCGTGTGCGATCGATGCGCCTTCCATCTCGGTACAGTCTGCCTCGAAATTCTTTATTATCCTGTCCTTTACTTCGGAACTGGAAATGAACTGATCTCCGCTGGCAACCCTTCCTATACGGTAGTTAAGATCCGGCTGGGTCTCCTTTATGGACTGTTCGGCAGCCTCAATAAGATGTGCATCCGCGGGAAATTCCCTGATGCCGAGCTGAGGTACCTCACCTACCTTGTAAGAAAAGATGGTCACATCAACATCATGGTGAACGGCATCCCTTGAAATAAGGATGTCGCCGATGTTCAGGTCGTTGTTGAGCGATCCGGCAACACCTGTATTGATGATGTGGGTCACCTTGAAATCATCGCAGAGGATCTGTACGCAGAGTGCGGCATTTACTTTGCCGATACCGCATCTTACGACAACAACATCTGTGCCTCCGATGACTCCTTCGCAGAACTCCATGCCTGCTTTCTTTTTGACGGATATGCCCTCGATCTGTCTTTTAAGGGCACTGACCTCCAGTTCCATTGCGCCGATAACGCCAACTTTAGTCATACTCTCCCCCTGTCGATCACTGTGGATAAATAAGTCTGTCTTCTGAAATTCCGTAAAGTACATTGTTCAGATACTTATTGGCAAGGAAATTTGCCATCGGAAGATTCTGGTCGAGGTAATTTCCGCAGTCTTTTGCGGTAGCACCGGGTATCTCTCCCTCGTAATCCCTTATGAACTCATACATTCCGGTAAGAAGGGATACGATTTCCTTACTTTCGAGGTCTCCCGCAAGAAGAAGATAGAATCCCGTTCTGCATCCCATGGGTCCGAAGTATACGACCCTGTCCTTCCACTCCGCGTGGTTTCTGAGATAGGTGGCACCGAGATGCTCTATGGTATGCATTTCGGCGGTGTTCATTACGGGCTCTTCATTGGGGCTGGTCATACGGATATCGAAGGTGGTGACCGTCTCGCTTCCGATATGATCCTTTCTCGACACATAAACTCCGGGCTGGAGCTTTATGTGATCAATGGTGAAACTGGCTATTTTTTCCATATAGTTCTCTCCTGAATACAGAGTCGGTTAGTTACACAAAACCGCTGATATTCTATCATAAAAGGCCGATTAATCAAACAGGAGTTTTATTCTTCATCCTGACCTCATAATCCTCCGAAGACATGGGACGGGCAAAGACAAATCCCTGGATCATATCGCAGCCGGACTCGGCAAGGAACTCGACCTGCTCCTGTTCCTCTATGCCCTCGGCAACGGTGAGCATGTTCAGCTTTCTTGCAAGCTTGATGGTCTCCGCGACGACAACCCTTCCTCTTTCTCCGGCATTTTCGCCCCTGAAGAATTCGGCATCGAGCTTGAGCACATCCAGAGGCATATCCTTGAGCGAATTGAGTGAGGAATATCCGGATCCGAAATCATCCATGGATACCTTGAATCCGTATTCCTTAAGTTTGTTGATCGTCCTTACCAGGGCATATTTATCATCGAAGAATGCGCTTTCGGTAAGCTCTATCTCAATAAGATTTCTCGGAGCACCTACCGCATCGACGGTATCCCTTATCTGCTCGGCAAGATCTGTCTCTATGAAATGGGCTCTTGAAATGTTGACCGATACAGGCACGCATTCGAATCCCTGATCAAGCCATTTCTTCTGGTCCCTGGCAACATTCGAGAGCATGTAATGGTCGATGTTCGTGATGAATCCGTTCTTTTCGAAGATGGGAATGAACTTGCCGGGAGCGATGAGGTTTTCTTTTCCTTCCTCATCCGTATGCTTCCATCTGATAAGCGCCTCGGCACCCTTTAGCATACTTGATACGGGATCGTACTTGGGCTGGTAATAGACCATGTACTCGTCGTTCTGAAGGGCAAGGCGGCAGTTTGCTTCGACCCAGTCCTGCCACTTTCTTTCTTCGATGAGAGTAAGGTCGAAATATGCTATTCCTGAATCTTCCTTATCTCCGAGGGTTCCTCTTGCGGTGCAGGCATTATTGTATTCCTGCTCGATATCGATATCCTTGCGGCGCACTATATGTCCGGTCGCATCCCTCATGGGAGGAATGATGACAACGCCCGCCTGGTAAGTGAATGCATGAACCTCATTGAATCTCTCAAGATCGGCGATGAGTGAGTTCAGTCTTGCGGTGAGCTGGTCGGTATCCGGCGCCTTGAGAAGCAGCATGAATTCCTTGGGTGCGCCGTGAGCATTCAGCTCTCTTCTGGTGATATGCTTGTCGATACATTCACTGATACCGCGAAGAACAGCCTCGCCCTCAGCAACGGAATGACACGCACAGTAGGTGGTATATTTTACAAAGATAAGGTTTACGATCGCATACTGATATGAAGCATTGAAGCGGCTTCTTAATACACTGTCTCCTTTATAGAAGAACCAGGTCCTGTTCTTTCCGCCCGTAACTATATCCATGAAGAGCATCTTTAAAGACCTCTTCCTGGAACGTATCTCCCTTACCATGTTCACTATGAACATATTGAATATGGTAAAGAACATGACAATGAGCATTACGATGACGAGTGCGAGCATCGACAGGTCACTCATCTTGAAGGTGAGATATCCCTTTCCTATGAATACCTCTTTTCCCTTATTGACCCTGTAGCCCATCCATACGGGAAGTCTGAGCTGGAATTTGGAAGTGACGTCAACATAGAAGCCGATCGTTTCGAAATGCTCCTCCTGATCCGCATCGGTCAGGGTGAGAATCTCGTGATCGTAATCCTCATCGTCCATTCCGTCCAGCGCTTTGAACACCTTGTACAGCTTAAGATCGACACTTCCGTTTTTGCCGGCACTTATAAACGGATAATCCTCATCGGGGTACATGATGACAGAGCCGTTGATACCGGAAAGAGTGACCTTTCCGCTCTTATCGGCACAGGTATTGTCCTCGTTACCATAGATCAGATCTCCGGATTTATCCCTGATAATGTATTCTTTTTCCGATTCATCCAGAAGAGCCCATACGGATTCCTCCGTCTCTTCGGAAATGCTCCTGTCATAGATCCTGGCCATATAGGACACGGATTCATACTCACTGGCAAGCTTTGCCTGCACGACATAATAGCCCAGTATTCCGAGGATATACGTGAGCATTGCACCGGCAAATGCAAAGAAGATAAGGTACACGATGATGGACAGCCATCCGTGACCCTTTTTAAGGCTTTCTATCTTTTTGAGATTCTTACTTTTCATTCAAAATCTTTCCTTATACGGAACGCTCTTTGAATCTCCTACCTGCGTCTTCTGTCCGCGCCCGGAGTATTCGAGTAGTATTCCGCTTTATTCTTGTACATGTTCTGGTCCGCGGTGTGCAAATTCGTATCGTGCACGATGTAATATGTATAAGGCCTGTTCGGAACGAATTCCTCATCAAGCTTATTAACGGAAGCAAGATATTTCTTGTTTGCAGCCGTAATGGTTACACGGTCGCTGATGCTTTCACCGTTCTTTCTGAGTGATACAACATATGCAATTCCCCTGAAGGAATCAATATATGCCGAATAGTCTGTCATTTATTTTTCTCCCCCGAAAAAACATACTCCGACAAATTAATATTATATCGCTATTTTCGGGTCTTATCAAATTCGCTCAGCACTATTTCCTGCCTGTCTTTTTCGTTCATCCAGATGATATTTTCCGTCTCTTCTATCTTCATCGGAAGCGTTGTGATATTAAACTTCATGGCGACATTTACCGCCTCGGGATCATCGGAATTAAGGAAATATGTCCAAAGACACCACCCGGCATAAACAACGCAGACCAGTGAAAACATCATAAAGAATGTGATCGCAAACCTTCCGGATCCCCACATCACGAATCCAAACACCAATGCAATGCCCGCATAGATCATTCCGTTACGGGATTTTCGCCTGATGTCCTCGAGTTCTCTCCGATAAACCTCCAGCATTCTTTTCATATGCTCGGTGTCTTTTTCGGATGCGGCTCTGAACTTGGATTTGGGCTGTTTCTTTGTATAATCCTCCGGCTCCGTTTCCGATATATTTACTTTCTTCAGGGAAAAGAAAAACAGGACCGCAAGAACCGCAAGACATATCAGAACGATCGGGATAACACTTTCCAGTTTACCCAGATTCTTTATCAGTCCGCACAGACACACTATTAATAATGCAAATCCGAATATCGCAGAACCCGGTACGTTTGCCTTCCTCATCTTCCGTCCTCATGACCTCGTATTTCCCATGCATATTCATCGTATGTTCAGAGACTCTAAAATTCAAGAATTTACGATGATCAAAGCATAATAATACCGCCCTTTACAAAGCTTTTACTTCTGTAGTCGGAGCAATCTCATTCAACCCGGTTTCATCCTCTTCCGCTACTCTGTAACCGATGATGACAATGGAATACATATGAGCGGAAATGCTCGGAATATTCTTTTCATCCGGAATCTCAACCTCAAAAGGCTTAAACTCAAATACATAAGTTTCCCCTTTGATAAGTTTGTCCGACATATCCTCATCAAAACGGAGTAAAAAGGGCATATCCTGGAAAAAGTGAACCACTGCGATCGTATTACCGGGAAGTGCACAGTAATCCGGGATCAATTCTTCAACCGTAGCCGTGAATGAACCGGAATATTCCACAACATATCCGTCATGGTTATCTATATCCGATATATTAAAATACTCCCCGTCAGCATTAGGGACTTCAAGATATATATCGTTTTTCTCTGCGATGATCTGCTTTGCAAGTTCGAATTCTTCTTTTGTAAACAACCCGGAATATGAACGGATGAATTGTGATCCGAATATCTCGGCCAGAAATCTTCTCCGCTCCTCATCCGAAGAATTATAACTTTCACTTTCAAACCACTGTAGATCAACCCCGCTGTTTTGATACCACTTTAAGATCTCTGTTATTCCGTCTTCTCTGCGAAGAAGTTCACAAAATATGTCGGAGTGCAATTCCAGGAATTCGAACATCATCGAATAATCTATATGTCCGTCCTCTCCATAATATGTAAGCATCTGCTCCAAATACGGACTCGCGAACAACAGATCGGCAAGTTCATCCGAAGGCATTGAATCAAGCAGA
>JAEEGL012912990.1_pt1 | contig 29149 bp, 28 predicted proteins | sample 9134231 | NCBI WGS metagenome assembly JAEEGL01 (sample SAMN16246548, study PRJNA631951) | gut metagenome | biome: gut microbiome; feature: rumen; material: fiber-attached | host: Bos | place: Iran: Karaj | collected 2018-10 | reverse complement strand
TTGAATATCTTCCTGCAGGAGAAGCCACATTGTCAAAGACAGCTGATCCTGACGATCATACAATAAAAGATCTGGATACTACTGAACAGTATACTGTAGACGGAACAACCTATGCACCTGGTACATATCCTTACAATATTACAGTTATCAAGAATGCCCTCGATGCTATAAATGGTTCTTCAATATCTGAAGACGAAGAGTATTCAATCACTACAATGCAGACCAACCTGAATAATTATAAGACCGGAAATACAATTACACCGGGAAGTCAGGAAGAAAAAAATGTAGTCGCAGCAACCAAGTTTCTTCAGGATTTAAAAGCTGAATACGGCAGCGATGCAGAAAATTTCAAGCTTGAGAACTTAACAGGAACACCTACGACAATAGTTACCAGAGCTTACACAGAAGCTGATAAGATCACCAAGTCCTTCAACCTTAATCCTGTAACTACAGCAACAACTAACGGTTATTCACTTGATGTTCCCAACTACATTCTCTGGAACACAAGCGCAGCCGGAGATTACGGCTATTACTTCAATGAGACTGAAGCTGATATAAGCAAATTTGATGAAGACATGCTTCAGACAGTTTTCAACCTTGATAAGAGCGAATATTCTGACGCAGGTATCAACTATAACGTTAAGATCAATGCATCACAGCTTTCAGTTTCTTATTCCAAGCCCTCAGATCCTATAAGCATCGATACAAACAATTACTACACAGACGGAAATGCATCTGATGGATATCAGGTAAAGAATAAGAACAGAACAAGTAAGTATAAAAACCTCGACGGAACAGATGCAACTATCCCGATCTCAGGAAATATCAAGGATCTCCTTTCAACAGGAACAACCAGATACGCCGGAGTTCTTAAGGATGTATATGGATTATCCGATAGCGACGCAAGACAGTATGGTACAGACGGTACATATAAGATCGATCCTACAGACGGAAGTATCAGACTTTCAACAGGTTCTCAGACAGTAAGACTTCTGTTCGATTCAGCAACAGGTAAGATCATTTCTGCTAACGGAAACAGCGATAACCAGAAGGTTGCGATGTACTTCGCAGAGGACAGAGAGTTCTATGAAGGAAACGAGGCCTTTGGTTTCCAGGTTAAGAATGAGAATGATAAGGATGAGATTGCAAAAGAAGGTACCATCGAGCTTGATTTCTCAACAGTAACCAACTACAACACCAGTGGTTCAGCTACGATCAAGGCTGTTAAGGGTGACAAGAAGTCTCTTAATACCGGACGTGCGGTAGGTGAGATGAATGGTGTTACAGTTTCTACAGACGGACAGATCTTTGCAACCTATTCAAATGGACAGACTAAGCTTCTTGGACAGATTGCATCTGCTGAGTTTGCTAATGCTTCAGGTCTTACCAAGGAAGGAGATAACCTGTATAAGTCATCACTTAACTCAGGTGAGGCAACTATTCAGGATATTACAACTGATGGTGGTTATATGAGTACGGGTGTTTTGGAGATGTCTAATGTGGATCTGTCGTCACAGTTTACGGAGATGATTACGACACAGCGTGGATTCCAGGCCAATAGCCGTATTATCACCGTATCCGACACACTTCTTGAGGAGCTTACAAACCTTAAGAGATAATTAAGATTTTGGTTCCCCGTTGTCTATGGCAGCGGGGAATTTTAGTGTTGGTGGATACCCGGACGCTCCATGGGGGGATTATGCAGGGCGGTTCCTGGAAATATTCGTAAAAATGCATCTCACGGTTCTGGGCATTGCAATGAGCCCTGGACATGAAATGGTCGTGCATAAGGCACTCGCATTTCATAGGTCTCATTTCCATAGAACCGAAATCGATGAATTTTTACGAATATTTTCATGGACCGCCTTGCGTAGTTTCTTCAAATGGAGCTGTGTACGGATATTTGAAACAAACAAAAATGGTTCCCCGTTTGGGATATTGACAAGTGGGAATATTAAAATTTTAATAATCGTTGAGGTGTTGTAGTGTAATCAAAGTGATGTCGGATTTATCCACACCATGTCCATGCTACTTTTTATGAAGGGGGAAGTTTAGATGTGAAGGGCGGTTCTTGGAAATATTCGTAAAAATGCATCTCACGGTTCTGGGCATTGTAATTCTAAGGAAGTGATGTTGGATTTATCCATGCCATATTCGAGCTGCATTCATGTGAGAGTGGGGGTATTTTATGGAAAAAGCTCAAATCTATTGTTTAATGATACTATTTATCAATAAAAATTAAAAATGCATAAAGTCAATTAAGAATGTATAAAAACCATGATTCTAACAAATAATTAAGAATGATGGAATCTGTTTCTTATAGCTGTTATCATATTCTAAACGTAATGTATAAAAATGCATAGAGAGGAGAGAGAGCTATGAAGAAGTGGATTAATCCCGACATTACGGTTCTTGAGATCACAGATACAGAGAACGGCAAGAACCACAACAAGTATGAAGGCATTGATGGTGTTGATGCTCACGGTGAGTACAACAAGTACATCAACCAAAACGGATATGGTACTTTCGTACCTCCGTCAGATGATCAGGATCCCGTACATGATGATGTTGTTCCTGAAGATAAAATGTCTTGATAAGATCATAAGGAAAGTCCTTGTCCTTGGTTGACAAGGACTTTTTTGATTTCTATCATCATAGACAGAGGTGCATTATGAGCGGAATATTCGGAATTATTAACGAAAAAGCAAAAACTTCAACTGATGAAATTGATATTTCTCCAATGCTAAGCTGGAACAGGATATATGGGAGAGATAAGGAAGAAATCTTCCAAAAGGGCAATGCGGCATTTGGCTGTTGCCTTGATATCCTGTCGGATAAGCATGTTCAGACAACAGCTGTATTATCTTATGAAGAAAATATAGCTGTTATTGATGCGCTTATTTATAACCGGAATGAACTTATGGCAAAATGTGAAGTTTCTGAAGATACATCGGATGCTGAACTTTTGCTTTTTTATATTCTCAAATATGGTTTTTCTGCGTTAAAAGATGTAAACGGAGATTTCGCCGGAGCTGTCTACAACGAAAACAGCAGAAAACTTACTCTTTTCAGAGACCATATGGGAGTAAGACCTCTTTTTTATTATATCAATGGTCCGATTGCTGTATATTCCACCGATTTACGAGGAATGGCAGCATTGCCCGAGGTGGAGACGGATATCAGGCAGGAATGGATCTACGACACCGTATCCGGGTATGACTCTGAGACAATCGACAGCACACCATATGAAAACATCAGATGCGTACCTCCTGCTTCATTTATCGAATTGGAGATAAGAGACGGCGCTATGACCTGTGAGAAGTTCAGGTACTGGAAATTGGGGCAAAACAAAATAAGATATTCATCAAATGAAGAGTATTATGACCGCCTAAGGCATCTCGTAACGGATGCTGTTAAAACAAGACTTGATGCTGTAAGCGGAATTGTTGGTGCTGAGCTGTCAGGCGGACTTGATTCAGGGGTTATTGATATTCTGATAAGCAGACTTGGCAGGGAATGTATCTATTATTCCTGGTCACCGTCACCTGAAGAAATAGAAATGACTTACGATGATGAGCGCAAAGTTATTGGCGATATCTGCGACCAGGAGAACATTAAGTGCTATTTCTCACATAAGAGCTCTTCCGAGGAGATATCCGACGACTTCAAATATTCATTACCTGAGAACACAAATACCTTAACAATAATGACCGGCTCACGTTTCGTGAAAGAAAAAGGTGCAAAAGTTATGTTTACCGGTCACGGAGGAGATGAAGGAGTAAGCCACAGGGCAAGCGTCTATGAGATGTTTGCAAACGGGGAATACTATCATTATTGGCGATATATATGGCGAATAACCACGAGAAAGCCAAGAGTCATCAGGACCTTGAAAAAAGGAATTAAGAACATTCTTGAATCCTACAGTTCAAATAATGAAGTATATATGAACTGGTTTGCATCTCCGGAGCTTCTAAATACTGAGATTTCTAAGAGATATTCCGGGAGAAAACACGACCGGCTTAAGTTCGACTATGCTCCCATCTCATACATCGAAAGCGGTGGTAGTCGCAACAGGCTGGATAATATAGCACTGCAGGGAGCTTATAGCGGTGTTAGATATCTAATACCTTTCTGCGATTTCAGAGTTATGGACTTCGCTGTTTCTATACCAAGAAACCTGTATATCAGTGAAAAGTATAAGCGATATATTTTCAGAGAGACCTTTAAGGATATTATGCCGCAGTCACTATACAAACTAAACTCCAAAGAGGATACAAGTATGCGTAATGTCAAAGTGGATCCTGAATGGTTTAAGAAATATGACAGGAGAAAGAAGGAGATAATAGATCATCTTGACAGAGATTATTGGGAACGATATCTCGATTATTCTGTTATTGATTCTTTGTACAAAAAAGGGGAACCCCTTGAATGTGAGTATTTGGATGACATGAGACACATGAAAGCGCTCCTAAAATGCGCATTGGCTAAGAATCTACTTGATAGCGCCAAGAGATTAACATAAAACAAAATTTCTTTATGATTTTACATAAAAATAAAAACATACTGTAATTAACATTAAAAAGTGGTACAATTATTTTAATACCACAATATATAGTATTGTGGCAGTTTATCTTTTATCAAATAGCAAATTAATTTCATTTGAATTTCGACAATATGAAATTATTCTCCAATTGTGACCAAAATGTGAACGAAACTTGGAGATTTAGGGGGATAAAAATGATAAAATATAGATAGACAGAAATAAAATTTCAAAATTCTTGAAATAATAGGCTAATTGAAATTCATCGGGGGGATGAGATGACATGGACAGCCAATTGCTTATTTTGACCAAGATGGATACACGAAAAATAGTCATTAATTCTCGGTGTATTCAGACAATTGAATCAAGTCCGGACACAGTCATAATTCTAAGCGGGGGAAGGAAACTTATTGTTAAAGAGAGCTTGGATGAGATTGTAAAAATGATCCAGGAAGGATGATCTTGCTGGTCTTTTGTGATTTTCTTATGAACAGGTAGTACAAATATACTATAAGGGGGTATATTACGTGGATATAGCGTCATTACTTGGTGTAGTATTATGTTTCGTATTCATGATCCTGAGTATTGTGTTCGGTGCCGGAATCACCGGTGTAAAGTACTTTCTGGATGCTCCTTCTGCTATGATCACATTCGGAGGAGCCTTCATGGCGGTTCTTGCTTCGCGAACCATGCCAAGTTTCATTAACGGTCTGAAGGCTTACACCCTTATCTTTAAGATGCCCAATTTTGACACCAAGGGCACCATCAAACAGATAATCGACCTGTCCAATACAGCCCGTAAGGAAGGACTCCTTGCACTGGAAGAAGCGGCAGGTAATCTTGAAGATGCTTTCATGAAAAAAGGCGTAGGACTTATCGTCGACGGTACAGAACCGGAGCTTGTAAAAAGCATTCTGGAAGCCGAGATCGATGCCATGTCCGAAAGACATAAAGAAAACTATTCATTCTACGGAGACGTTGCCGGCATGGGCCCTTCCTGGGGTATGATCGGTACACTTCTCGGACTGGTTCTGATGCTTCAGAACATGTCAGATCCTTCTTCAATCGGACCGTCCATGGCGGTTGCTCTTATCACTACATTCTATGGTTCAGTTCTTGCTAACTGGTATTGTTACCCGGCTGAGAATAAGTTAAAAGCCAGGGACAATGCAGAATATATGGCAAAAAGTATCATCATTGAAGGTCTGTTATCGATTCAGGCCGGCGAAAACCCCCGTGTTACCGAAGAAAAGCTTAAATCATTCCTTTCACCTGCCGACAGGGCAGCTTATGAGGCAGAGAATGGTTCCAGCGATGGAGGCGGCGAATAATGGCAAAGAAACCTGAAGAGATTAAACCGGGTTTGCCTGCGTGGCAGGGAACTTTCGGTGACCTGATGAATCTTCTTCTTTGCTTCTTCGTTTTGCTTTTCTCAATGGCCAGTATGGATGCGGCGAAGTTTGAAGAGGTGGCAGCATCCTTCAGTTCAGCCTTTGGTATTTTTTCCGGAGGTGAGATGGCAATTGGCAAGGGAGCACTTATTGGAGACGGTGTGTCCCAGCTGAATGAGTTATCTGCTTATACCACATCAATGGGCCTTGCCCAGAGCGGCGATGACGCTGAGGAGGAACGAGATGCGGTGGGAGAGATGGAACAGCAGGAACTCATGGAGGCAGCGGAAGAGGAACAGCTGGAAGCATCCGCTGAGCTTGCTGAGAAGATTGAGAAAGCTCTTGAAGAGGGAGAAATAGAAGATCAGGTTTATGTAAATTACACAAGTCAGTATGTGCAGCTCACAATCCAGGGCGCAATACTTTTTGATTCCGGACAGGTTGATCTTAAGGAGGACGCACTTCCCGTCGTTGACAAAGTGGGACAGATCCTTGAGACCTACGCCGGAGGAACCATCGAGATTGAGGGACATACAGACAACATACCCATGGGAGGAAAAGGAAAGTATTCCAATAACGATGAGCTAAGTTCCGGAAGAGCTCTGTCGGTGTTCTATTACCTTCAAGAGAACACCAACCTGGACCCTTCAAAGATTGTACATACAGGACGAGGGGAATACGACCCAATTGCTGATAATTCCACGGACGAAGGCAGGGCAAGAAACAGACGAGTTGAAATTAAGATCTACAATCCACTTAGCGCTTCTTATTGAGCAGGAGGAAAAAACAGACAATGAAAAAGAACCTTTTATCCATCATTATTCTGGCATTACTTGTTATCAATCTGGGAATGACAGGATTTATGCTTCTTAGTGTCATGTCCACCAATTCCCAGACAGCCAAACTGATATCGGATATAGCAGCTGCTCTTGAACTTGAAGCAAGCGGTGGCTCCGGCGGAGGCTTCGGGGGCTCGGCAGTTCAGCCTGTAGGCGTTGACAACCTTGCTACCTTCGAACTTACCGGCGATGACAAGATGACAATCAACCTGAAGGCAGGAGCCGATGGAAAGACACATTACATGGTTGTGGAAGTTGTATTCTCACTTAATACAGCCAATACGGACTACGCAACAATGGGAAGTTCCGAATCAATGGCAGCCAAGAAGAGCCTTATAAAGGCTAAGGTTCAGGAAGTTCTATCATCACACACTATGGAAGAGATTCAGACCAACGAAGCTACTGTTAAGGATGAGATCCTTGAATCTGTTCAGGATCTGTTCGGTTCCAACTTTATCTATGAAGTAAGCTTCTCAAGTGTGCTGTATCAGTAATGTTTTTTACAGAAAAAAGTTTTAAGAGAGGAGAGACATTGTGAGTGAAGTACTGTCACAAAATGAAATAGATAGTCTGCTGGCAGCACTCTCAACCGGTGAGCTTGATGTAGACCAAATGCAGGCCGCGGACGAAAAGAAAGTCAAAGACTATGACTTTAAACGTCCCGCGAAGTTCTCAAAAGAACACCTTCGTACTCTGGAGATGATCTACGAACACTATGGCCGACTTTTGTCTACCACGTTGCCTTTATATCTTCGTAAGAATGTATCGGTATCAGTGGCCAACTCTGAGACGGTAACATATTCCGAGTTCAGTAACGCCCTGTCAAACCCTGTAATCCTTGGAGTTATCAATTTCCTTCCGTTGCAGGGAACCATCATTCTGGAGCTGCAGGCAAATATAGGTTTTTCCTTTATAGACAGAATGCTTGGAGGTGAGGGAGGAACCCTTGATAAACCAAGACCCTTCACCGACATTGAGATGCCCCTTATAGAGAAGCTTGTTACCATCTGTATGCAGCTGATGGTAGAGCCCTGGCAGAACGTAGCAGGCATCAATCCCGTAATGGAGAGAATTGAGACCAATCCGCAGTTTGCACAGGTTATCTCACCGACGGATATGATCGCCATCGTAACGCTTAACATCAAGATCGGTGATACGGAAGGTCTGATGAACGTCTGTCTTCCATACTTCACTCTTGAGAGTGTTATGGACAAGCTAAATACCAAGTTCTGGTTCTCAACAATGCAGAAGAACAACGACGAGGACTATGAAGAGACCCTTGAAACCATGGTCAAGCACGTTGATGTTCCTGTAAAAGCGATACTTGGTAAGTGCAATGTTTCAGTTAATGATTTTGTACATTTACAGGCCGGAGACATAATAAGGCTTGATAACAGAGTAAATACGGACATGCAGATATATGTAGGAAATCTCTTCAAATTTACTGCATTGCCCGGAACTGCCAAAGACAAGTATGCCGTCAAAATTACGTCGGTTGTAAGAGAGGAGGATGAGTAGAGCATGGATGGAATGTTATCCCAGGACGAAATTAATGCTTTACTGGCCGGTATGGATACTTCCGGCGGTGGAGGTGATGCCGGCGGTGATGGAGCAGGAGATGCTCCGGCCGAGGCTGCTGCCGCATCGGCGCCTGCTGCAGGCGGAATAGATGAGTCACTTCTTACGGATTCCGAAAAGGATGCCATCGGTGAAGTGGCCAATATCAGCATGGGATCATCGGCAACAACGCTGTATTCCCTTGTTAACCAGAAAGTAAATATCACAACCCCTCAGGTTGAGCTTGCTACCTGGGAGACTGTGATCAATAACTATGAGAGACCCTGCGTATTTATCCAGATCAAATACACCGTAGGTCTTGACGGAACCAATATCCTGATCCTGAAAGAACACGACGTAATGGTAATCACCGACCTTATGATGGGCGGAGACGGTACCAATACGGAAGGTGAGATCGGAGAGCTCCAGCTGTCAGCCATTTCTGAGGCCATGAACCAGATGATGGGTGCTGCGGCTACGTCTCTTTCCACCATGATCAATCAGAAGGTAGATATCAGCCCACCGCAGGCTACCCTTCTTGACATGATTAATGACGATCCTTCGGATATTGCGGATTTCCTGACAGGAACCTTCGTAAGAATTTCCTTCAAGATGCAGGTCGGAGATCTGGTAGATTCAACGCTTATGCAGTTGTATCCCATAGATTTTGCCAAGACTCTGAAGGATACAGTTATTTCTGGTGATTCAGGCGCTGAAGCTACTCCTGAACCTGCACCTGCTCCGGCACCCGCGCCCGCTCCGGAAGCTGCTCCGGCACCCGGACCTATGCCTGCTCAGGATCCTTCAATGATGCAGGGAATGCCTCAGATGGGTATGCCCCAGATGGGAATGCCTCAGATGCAGATGATGCCTCAGATGCAGATGATGCCCCAGATGATGAATATGAATATCCAGCCTGCTCAGTTCCAGAATTTTGCAGGTGGAACCACCATTATGGCAGGCGGCGAGAACATCGGTATTATCAAGGATGTACCATTGGAGGTTACCGTAGAACTTGGAAGAACAGCCAAGCCCATTGCGGATATTCTTGATTTTGCACCCGGAACCATCATAGAGCTTGATAAGGTTGCCGGTGAGCCTGTTGACGTACTGGTTAACGGTAAGTTCGTAGCTAAGGGAGAAGTAGTAGTTATCGAAGAAAGTTTCGGTGTCCGTGTAACGGAGATCGTTCAGTAAAAAAAAGGGAGACCGCAAATGACGGGGAGTACATATTTACAGTTTATTTCGGTCCTGATCATTTTTATCCTGGTTCTTGCGGCAGCCTACTATGTCACCAAATGGATCGCAAATTATCAGAGCGGAATGGGAAATACCGGCAAAAACATCAAGATTATTGAAACCTGCAGGATTTCTCAGACCAAGTATATTCAGATAGTTCAGATAGGCGGCAGATACGTTGCCATAGCAGTGTCCAAGGACCAGGTAACATCACTTGGTGATGTGAATAAGGAAGATCTTATCATCAAGGATGAAACTCAGGAAAACGTTAGCTTCAAAGATATACTTGAAAAATTTAAAGGCGAGAAAAAGGGTTAATGCAGAGACTAAGGGGAGATGGGAATCACAATCTGAAAATCAATCTTAAGAAGGGGCTGATCTCGGCTCTTGCTTTAATTGGCATGTTCGCATTTCTTTCTTTTTCCATTCCTATTTCAGCCGGTGCTACGGAGAATATCATCCAGGATTCAACACCTACGGATCCAACCCTTGATGAGGATCAGCATCTGACTGGGGAGAAGGATGAGAGGACCAATATCAATCCGCCCGGCGTATCCGAGGATCCTGAAGACCTTCAGGAACTTAATATTGCCAATACCGTTACGGTAACCTATGACAACGGCAACGGATCCCTCAACGGTGCGCTTAGGATACTCATTACTTTAACGCTTATTTCTCTTGCGCCGACTCTTATCGTAATGATGACTTCTTTTACCAGAGTCATTGTTGCGCTTCACTTTACAAGAACGGCTATAGGTACTCAGACTTCGCCGCCCAATATAGTAATCATCGGAATCGCTCTTTTTATGACGTTATTCATTATGCAGCCTACGTTAAAAGAGGCTTATGATACGGCGGTTGTGCCCTTTGAAGACGGTCAGATGGATCAGAAGGAGTTTTTTGACACCGCAATGAAGCCCTTCAGGCAGTTCATGTACGGCCAGACTCAGACAAAGGATGTAAGGCTTTTCATGGATATTGACGGAATAGAGTGGGATGGCGAGCTGGAGAGCATTCCCAATATTGTTCTGGTTCCAAGTTTCATCGTCAGTGAACTTCGTACTGCATTTATCATAGGATTTTTGATCTATGTTCCTTTTATTGTAATAGACATGGTTGTGGCGTCGGTACTTATGAGTATGGGTATGATGATGCTGCCGCCCACAACAATTTCGCTGCCCTTCAAGATTCTGCTCTTTGTCCTGGCTGACGGATGGAGTCTTGTGATCGGCAATCTGGTGAAATCGTTCTATTGATATTTTAAGAATTAAGTCATTAAACCATATGAGGGAGGGAAGATAATGATCACAATTTCAGATATCAACTTAATAATCAGCGAAGCCCTCTATATGGTTATCAAGATGTCACTGCCTATCCTTTTGACATCGATGGTAATCGGTCTTATTATTTCAATCTTTCAGACCGTTACGTCAATTCAGGAACAGACCCTTACCTTTGTGCCCAAGGTAATCGGAGTATTTGTAATGATAATGCTTCTTGGCAACTGGATGCTTACCGAATTATCGGGATATATCATTTCTCTCTGGTCGGATTTTTCCAAATATGTCCGATAAGGCGAAGGAGAGGACGGGGCCATGATTGATTATTCCTTCAGCTACGGAGATCTTGAGATATTTCTATTGATCTTTGTAAGAGTTACAAGCTTTATATTTGTCGCCCCCTTCTTTGGAGGAAGACAGACACCTAACCTGGTTAAGATAGGTTTTGGCCTGCTACTTGCGATACTTTTGTACGGTGCAGTGCCTTTTAATCCACCGTCATACAATACGATAACCGGATACACCGTTATTGTGTTAAAAGAGGTTATGGTCGGCTGGGTTATCGGCTACGCAGTCATGATCTGTGAACTGATAGCCAATTTCGCAGGAACCGTCGTTGATATGCAGATCGGTCTGTCAATGGTTTCGCTGTTTGACCCAAATACCAACGAGCAGGTTTCAATCACGGGAACAATTTATTCACAGGTTCTCACAATGATGCTTATTATCACGGGAATGTATCAGTACATACTTAGGGCACTTGCAGATACATTTACCCTTGTTCCGATAAACGGTGCGGTGATCAATCCTGACAGATTCCTTGAATCAATGCTTGTTTTTATGAGGGATTACATTGTTATAGGTTTCAGGATCTGTCTTCCGGTATTTATCATCACCTTTATTACCAACGTTGTACTTGGAGTACTGGCTAAGGTATCACCACAGATGAACATGTTCTCTGTTGGTATTCAGATCAAGATCATCGTTGGACTGATGATAATGTTCATCACCGTTACAATGCTGGATGATGCTGCCAACTTTATTTTCATTAACATGAAGGAGCTGATGGAAAGATTTGTTTACAGCTTGCAGAGCGGCTGAAGAAAAGAGGTTTCAGCTTCGAATAGAATATAACCTGCAGTTCTTCGCTGAGGATGCCAACGGTGCTGAGAAAACCGAGCAGCCCACCGCCAAAAAGCTGGATGATGCCAGAAAAGAGGGGCAGGTTGCGAAGAGCCAGGAAATCGCCACTGCCTTCAGCTTACTCGCTTTGTTTTTGATACTGCGTTTTGGCTATGGCTTCATGGGCGAGAACTTTGTAGGCATATTCGGAAGAGTATATGACAATATTCCAAATATTGCCAGAACCTATGACGGACATCTTCCCTGGGCTTATATAACCAGCACGCTTAATAATGCAATGCTGACAATGCTGCTATTGTGTGCACCATTTTTCCTGATAGGCTTCCTGATCGCATTCTTGAGCGACATTGTTCAGGTAGGATTTAAACCAACCTCCAAGCCGCTTCAGCCTAAGCTCTCCAAGCTTAATCCTATCTCAGGCATGAAGAAGATCTTCTCAACAAGAAAACTCTTCGAGCTGGCTAAGTCAATACTTAAGCTTCTTGTTATGGCTGTGGTTATATATTCATTTTTTATCGGCAGAGATGAGAGCCTGTTCCTTTTGTATGACATGCCTCTCAGACAGGCAATTGGCCTTATGGGAAATCTTATTTTTGACCTGGGACTTCGAATTGCCATAGCATACATGATAATTGCCTTAGCGGATCTTATTTATCAGAGACGCAAGTTTACCAAAGATATGATGATGACCAAGCAGGAAGTTAAGGACGAGTTCAAGAACTCCGAAGGAGACCCTGCCGTTAAATCAGCTCAGAGAAGGAGAATGATGCAGGCGTCCCAGAGACGTATGATGCAGCAGCTCCCTCAGGCGGATGTAGTCATCACCAACCCTACACATTACGCAGTGGCCATCAAATATGATGCTGAGGAACAGGAAGCACCAATGGTCATCGCCAAAGGTGCCGATTATCTGGCTCAGAGGATCAAGGAAACAGCCAGAGAAAACGGCGTTGAGATTGTTGAGAACAAGCCCCTTGCCAGGATGCTCTATGCCAACGTTGAAGTCGGCGAGCTGGTACCGCCGGAGCTGTACAAGGCGGTTGCTGAGGTTCTTGCATATGTTTATCACTTACAGGGCAAGGTATGATAGTACTTTTTTAGCTGTACTGTCAAATACTTAGAAAGGGGACATGGGATGGATAAAAAAAGAATAGTCGATCGAATATATGACTACGGCCTGGCGCTATATATCGTGGCAGCGGTTGTAATGCTGATCATCCCGCTCCCGGACTGGCTTTTGGATATACTTCTTGCGATGGATATGTCACTTTCCTTTGTAATTATGTTCACCGCAATGTTTGCACAGGATGTTCTGGAGATGTCTTTCTTCCCTACAATCCTGCTTTTTACCACAATTTTCAGAATCGCCCTTAACGTATCCTCCACAAGACTTATTCTTACCCAGGGAAGTGCGGGACAGGTTATCACGGTATTTGGTTCCTTCGTGGGTGGCGGCGATCTGATCGTAGGTGCCATCGTATATGTAATTCTCATCATCGTACAGCTGATGGTCATCAATAAAGGTTCTGAGCGTGTAGCTGAAGTATCAGCAAGATTCACCTTGGACGCTATGCCCGGTAAGCAGATGGCTATTGATGCCGACCTTAACACCGGAGCCATTACGGATCAGGAAGCAAGGGCGAGACGAGAGAAGATTCAGGAAGAGGCCAGCTTCTTCGGAGCCATGGACGGTGCCACCAAGTATGTAAAGGGTGATGCTACCGCGGGACTTATTATCACGGCAGTCAACCTCCTGGGCGGTATCGCAATGGGCGTTCTAAGACGTGGAATGGATGTAAATGCAGCTATCGATACTTACTCAATCCTTACCATGGGCGATGGTCTTGTAAGTTCGATTCCTTCCCTGATGATCTCCATGAGTACCGGTATTCTGGTTACCAAGGGATCAAAAGAAGCGGATTTCGGTCATGTGCTTATCAATCAGCTCTTTGGTATGCCAAAGACGTTGTACCTTGTAGGCGGTGTAGTTGCAGGACTTGGTATTTTATCACCGCTTCCTACGGTACTGTATGTTACCTTCGGAGCAGGATTTATCCTACTTGGAAGAGTTGCCAGCAGAACTATTGAAGAGGTCAAGACAGAGACGGAAGTTGCTACACCTGAGGAACAGCAGGCTGAGGAGATCAGACAGCCCGAGAATGTTACCAGCCTTCTTCAGGTTGATCCTATAGAGCTTGAGTTTGGCTACGGTATTATACCTCTTGCTGATGTCAATCAGGGTGGAGACCTTCTTGACCGAGTTGTTATGATAAGGCGTCAGGTAGCACTGGAACTTGGTACGGTGGTTCCCATCATTCGACTGAGGGATAATATTCAGTTGAATCCTAATCAATATATCATTAAAATTAAAGGTATACAGGTAAGTGATGGCGAGATTTTGTTTGATCATTATATGGCCATGAATCCCGGACATGTCGAGGACGAGATCACTGGTATTCCAACCTTCGAGCCTTCCTTCCATCTACCTGCGATCTGGATCACGGAAGGACAGCGTGAGAGGGCGGAGAGCCTTGGTTACACCGTAGTAGATCCGCCATCGATCATTGCTACGCACCTTACTGAGATAATAAGAGAGCACATCGCCGAGCTTATGACCAGACAGGATGTGCAGAATCTTGTTGATAATCTCAAGGAGAACAATCCCGCTCTTGTTGACGAGCTTGTGCCTAAGCTCATGAGTCTTGGAGAGATTGAGAAAGTGCTTCAGAATCTCCTGCGTGAGGGCGTATCTATCAGAGATCTTGTTACGATATTTGAGACACTGGCTGATTTTGCTCCGTCCACAAGAGATCCCGATATTCTTACGGAGTATGTAAGGCAGAGTCTTAAGAGAGCAATTTCAAGCAAATATTTTGCTGTGGGTGAAACCACCTCGGTAGTCACTCTGGATCCAAAGGTTGAACAGGAGATCCTAAGCAGCGTAAAACAGACAGAGACCGGAGCTTATCTGACTCTGGATCCTGCCAGAACGAAATCCATTCTGAATGCTGTAGGGGAACAGGTACAAAAGCTGGAAGAAGCCGGCAAACAAGCTATTATAATGGCTTCGCCCATTGTCAGAATGTATTTCAAGAAGATGACAGAGGATTACTACAAGGATTTGGTTGTAATTTCCTACAACGAAGTGGAACCTAACATAGAATTGCAATCAGTGGGGATGGTAACTGCATAATATGATCATTAAAAAGTATGTTGGAAAAACTGAAAGTGAAGCAACAGATGAGGCTAAGAAGGAGCTTGGGCAGAACATCGTCGTTATGAACGTAAGACCCATGAAAAAAAGCGGATTTCTTGCGCTGTTTCAGTCTCAGAAAATCGAGGTGACGGTGGCTCTTGAGGAGGAGACAGAGAAACCGCAGAGGACTTTTTCTCCCGATAAGAACTCAAGGACGACTCCGAGAAAGCCTGTAATCGATGAGGCAGTGAAGGATACGGCTCAGACTCTCGGCGCCGTTACACAGTCAATGCCTTCTGCGCCCGCAAGGCCAAAGGATATCATCGATGAGAGCAGCGCTATCGAGGAAAAACTCGATAATCTCAGTAGCCTCCTGGAGAAAAATATTAAATTCAGTGAAAAAGATGACGTTTCAAAGGTACTTAAGGAGCCTGCCAAATCAGGACTTGAGACCCTGAGAACGCCCAAGCAGAGTGACATCTCCGAGGAGACTCTGTCCTTCATAAAACTGTTGTATAATACTCTTATAGAGAATGAAGTTGATGAGATCTATGTCAATCAGCTTACGGATGAAGTTGAGAAAATATGTAAACCCGGAATGCCCTTTGACTTTGCTCTGTCCAATGTATATCAGAAGATGGTGCTTAAGTTTGGCAAATCCGAACCCATAGATAACGTTGAGAACGGGCCGAGAGCAGAGATTTTTGTCGGACCCACCGGTGTTGGTAAGACCACTACAATTGCCAAACTGGCAACGGATCTTACAGTTAATCAGAAGAAAAAAGTAGCACTTTTGACAGTTGATACATACAGAATTGCCGCAGCGGAGCAGCTAAGAACCTACGCTTCAATAATCGGAATTCCCTTCAGAGTTGTATACTCCGAGGATGAGATGAGGCAGGCTGCAGAAGATTTCAAGGATTATGACTACATCATGGTAGATACGGCCGGACATTCGCTTAAGAACGAGGAACTCAAGGAGAGCGTTGAGAACTTTATCAGAGTTCTGGAGGATGTGATGGAATGTGAGAATTTCCTCGTTTTGTCAGCTACTACCAAGTACAGAGATCTGATAGAAATTGCTGATTGTTATTCATCCATGGTGGCTTACAAGCTGATCTTTACCAAGATGGATGAAACCGGAGCCAAGGGTAACCTCTATAATATCAGAATGCATACAGGGGCACCTATAGCATATATCACCAACGGTCAGAATGTTCCGGATGATATAGCCGTATTTGACGCTCAGCGTATCGTTAAACATTTATTGGGTGGAAAGAATTAATTCGGGGATTATATATGGATCAGGCACAACAGCTACGAAATATCATAAAAAGTCAGGGTGTGCCCCAAAGACCGCTTGCCAGAATCATTACCGTTACCAGCGGTAAAGGAGGTGTAGGCAAGTCCAATGTGGCCATAAACCTTGCGGTTCAGTTCAGAAAAATGGGTAAGAGGGTTATTATTCTCGATGCGGATTTCGGACTGGCCAATATAGAGATAATGTTCGGAACCATTCCGAGACATAATCTATCGGATCTCATTTATCAGGGCAAGAATATCAAGGATATCATAACCTGGGGACCTGAAGGAGTCGGTTTTATCTCAGGCGGATCAGGAATATCCGGCATGTACAATCTAAGCCGCGATTATCTTGTTTATATTATCGTAAATCTTGCCGAACTTGATGCAATTGCTGATATAATAATAATAGATACAGGAGCGGGTATTTCCAGTGCAGTAATGGAGTTCCTTGTAGCCAGTGGTGAGATTATTCTGGTTACAACTCCGGAGCCGACATCAATTACGGATTCCTATTCGCTTTTGAAGGCTCTTAATCAGACGCCGAGGTTCTCAAGAGACTACACCAAGGTCAAGGTTGTTTCCAACAAGGTATCCTCCGACGAAGAAGGTCAGCAGTTATTTAACAAATTAAATGCTGTCGTCGCAAGATATTTGAAACTCCCACTTACCTATATGGGGGCGATACCGCAGGATCAGATGCTGTCAAGGAGTGTGATGCAACAGTCACCTGTTTCACTTCAGTATCCCAATGCCAAGTCGGTTAAGGCTTTTGAGAGAATCGCCGGAGAACTGGTAAGTCCGGCTGAGGCAAAGGAGATTAAGCAGAGGGGAATGGCTGCTTTTTTCTCACATATCATAACAGGCAGGAAACTGAGCAGTGCTCAAATGCCGGGGACAAGCGGCCCTGTCAATTTACCAAACACTACCAACTAATTTCTTATGAGAAAATGGAGAAACTGACAATTTATGCTGGCTGATTACATTTCACCGGGAAACAGAGTAGAACTGAAAGCTACCGGCAAAATCTGGATGGATGAGGATGCTAGGACAAAGCAGATCTACATGAGTAAGGTCATGGATATCACCTCTGATGACAGGATAGAGGTGCTGATGCCCTTTGAGAAGGGAAAACTTGTGCTGCTGCCTGTGGACGGAGAGTACAGTTTGTGCTTTTACTCCACCAAGGGACTTTTCCAATGCTATTCCAGGATTGTAGACCGGTACAGAAGCGACAACATGTATATTTTGGTGCTGGATCTGACGAGCAACCTGCAAAAGCTCCAACGAAGGGAATATTACAGATTCAGCTGCGCTTTGGAACTTAAGTCAAGGTTATGTAGCACCGAAGAATTTGAAGCCTTCAAGAGAAACAGAAAATATCTTGTTGATCCGGGTTCCCTTGAAAAAAGTGTTGTGGTAGATATCAGCGGAGGAGGCCTGAGATTTGTGGCCAACTTCATGTACGAGGAAGGAAGTACGATCTACTGCTCCTATAGACTACCGGGAAATGTTAACGATAAAGAGTACGAAATGATATGCAATGTTCTAAAGGTTCAAGAGCTGGAAGCCAAGCCTGGCCTGTATGAACACAGAATTCAGTACATTTACATTGACGAGACTTCCAGAGAAGATATTATACATTTTATCTTTGAAGAAGAACGAAAAATAAGAAAGAAGCAAACTTAATTATGAAAAAAATTTTGATTATTGATGACTCTGCACTTATGAGAACCGTCCTCAGTGATATCATTAATTCAGATTCAAGATTTCAGGTAGTAGATAAGGCTAAAGACGGTGTTGAAGGACTTGATTTACTTAAAAAGAAGACCTATGACGCCGTTGTTCTCGACATTAATATGCCGAGAATGGATGGAATCACAATGCTCAAGGAGCTGAATAAGGCCAAAATCAAGGCCAAGATCATGATGGCCAGCACCGACACGAAAGAGGGTGCCAAGGTTACCATGGATGCCCTGGATCTGGGAGCACTGGATTTCGTTCATAAGCCGGATAGAGCTTCGGAGTGTAGGGGAGAGGACTTTACCAAGACCTTTATTAACACTCTGGCAGCCGTAGCCGATTCCAAGGCACCTGTTTCAACCAAGAGTTTCTCCATGGAAGATGTGAAAGAAACCAAGAAGGTTGTGGATCTTGTCAGCAAATCTGCCAGCAAGATAACAGGTAACAGAATTGTAGCAGTGGCAAGCTCTACGGGAGGACCAAGAGCTCTTCAGGCAGTAATACCAAAACTTCCTAAGAATCTGAAAACGCCGGTTGTACTTGTTCAGCATATGCCGGAAGGCTTTACCGCATCTCTTGCGGAGAGACTTGATTCTCTCTCAGAGGTTAAGGTTAAGGAGGCAGCTGAAGGAGATATCCTGCAGCCGGGAACGGTTTACATCTCTAGGGGCGGCAAACATATGCATATAGTGAAAAACGGGGGCAAAAGCACTATTCACTATATGGATGGTCCCACCAGAGAAGGCGTCAGACCTTGTGCTAACTTCATGTACGAATCTCTCATGGAATCCGATTATGATGAGATTTGTTGTGTAGTTATGACAGGTATGGGTGCTGATGGAACAGAAGGAATTAAAAATCTGAAGACTAAGAAAAAAGTACATGTGATCGGACAGGAAGAGAGTACCTGTACCGTTTACGGAATGCCCAAAGCAGTTGCAACGGCCGGACTTGTTGATCAGGTTGTAAAACTCGATGACATTGCCCGGGAAATCATTATGAATGTCGGCGTGTCTTGAGGGATTTCATTACTTTTTAATTATTCTTTAACAGACTTTTAGCAAATTCCTCTATATGAAATGTCGATATTTAGTACAAAAGTATGCGATAATATACGTGTACTTTTGTACTTAACTTTTCTTATGGAGGTATATAGGTTATGGATGTTTCCCAGTATCTAAGTGTCTTTCTCGATGAAGCTAAGGAGCACCTGCAGTCCCTTAATGATAATATTATGGTTCTGGAGCAGGATCCTGAGAATGAAGATTGTATTAATGAGATCTTCAGATCTGCCCACTCCATGAAGGGTATGGCCGGAACCATGGGCTATACCAGAATGCAGAACCTTACCCACGACATGGAGGACGTATTCTCCGATGTTCGTGCCGGCAAGATCAAGATCAAATCTGCCGATATCGACGTTCTTTTGCAGTGCCTTGATGCTATTCAGGGATATGTTGACAATATCACCGAGAATCAGGATGAAGGAACTGAGGAACATCAGAATATCATAAAGTCTCTTGCTGATATTAGAAATGGTGTAAGTGGTGACGGCGATGCAGCTCCCGCAGCAGCACCTGCAGCAGAGGCAGCTTCCGGCGATGGTGGCGATGCAGCTCCCGGAGCCGACGGAGCATCAGACTACAGGGCAATTCGCCTTGATCCGTCAGTAAAATCCACATTGGAAGAAGCCAAAAATCAGGGTAAGAATATTTTCGGTGTTACCGTTCATATCCAGGAATCCTGCATCCTTAAGGCTGCAAGAGGTTTCCTTGTATTCAAGGGACTGGAAGAGATCGGTGAGATCGCTGTTTCTGATCCCACAACTCAGGATATTGAGGATGAAAAGTTTGAATTCACTTTCTCCCTTATCCTTATTACTGATGAGTCAAAAGAAAAGGTAGAAGAGATAGTTAAGGCTGTTTCTGAAGTAGAGAGCTGTGATTGCGGCGAATTTGATCCCAGCGGCGCGAAAGCTGCAGAGGATAAGGAAGAAGCAGCGCCTGCAGCATCAGCAGCACCTGCGCCCGCAGCATCAGCAGCTCCAGCAGCTGCAGCAGCACCCGCAGCCAATACTCCCGCGCCTGCAGCAGCCGGCGGCGGAGCAGGCGGCAAGAAGCCTGTTGGTAAGCCCGTTGTTAACAGAACAGTCCGTGTAGATATAGAGAAGCTCGATGTTCTCATGAACCTTGTATCCGAGCTTATTATTGCTAAGAACTCACTTATTTCCGCAGCCAATACATCAGGCGTAAGTAACGTAAATGAACAGATAGAGTATCTTGAGAGTGTAACCACCAACCTTCATGAATCGGTCATGAAAGTTCGAATGGTTCCTATCGAGAGCGTTCTTCAGAAATTCCCTCGTATGATCAGAGACCTTAACAAGACTCTGAACAAGAAGATGGAACTGACCATGACCGGTGAAGAGACAGAAATGGACCGTACCGTGGTTGATGAAATCGGCGATCCTCTGATGCACCTTATCAGAAACAGTGCCGACCATGGTATTGAGTCTGCAGAGCTTCGTGCTCAGCGTGGCAAACCGGAAGTTGGACAGATTTTCCTCCATGCTTATCAGGACGGAAACAGCGTTGTTATCGAAGTTGGTGACGATGGTAACGGTATTGACGCCGAGGCAGTTAAGAATAAGGCCATCGAAAAAGGTGTCGTATCTCCTGAGCAGGCAGCACTTCTTACAGAGAAACAGTGCGTAGAGCTTTTATTCCATCCCGGCTTCTCTACAGCAAAGGTTGTTTCCGAAATTTCAGGTCGAGGCGTAGGTCTTGACGTTGTTAAATCTAAAGTTGAATCACTTTCCGGTGAAGTAACTGTAAAGACCAAGCTTGGTGAAGGATCAACCTGGGTTATCAGACTTCCTCTTACCCTTGCCATCATTCAGGCTCTCATGGTTGTTATCGGAAATGAAAAATATGCGATTCCTCTGGATTCAATTCAGAGTATCGAGGATGTTAATCCTGCAGATCTTAAGCTTGTTGAGAACAAAGAGGTTATCAACCTTCGTGGAAGCGTACTTCCTCTCATCAGACTTAACGAAGTTCTTGATACTGAGTCCACAAGATCACCTGACGAAGACATGGTTGTTGTTATCGCAAGAAAGGGCGATCAGCTCGCAGGTCTTGTAATTGATGAACTCATGGGTCAGCAGGAAATCGTTATCAAGCCTCTTGGCAAATATACCAATAAGTGTAAGCTCATCAGCGGCGCTACTATTCTTGGTGACGGTGAGATTGCTCTTATTCTTGATACCAATTCAATTTTCTGATGAAGATGAAAAGGAGAAATCGTTATGAATGAACTTAGAGATACCGCTGATGTAGGAGAACTTATTCAGTATATCGTTATCAAAATCGATGAAGAGCAATATGGTATCAATATCAAATTTATTGATAACATTGTAAGAATGCAGCAGATTACCCGTGTGCCTAAGGTTGATGATTATCTTAAGGGCGTTATCAATATCCGAGGCGAGATTGTTCCTGTTATGAGTGTTCGCATGAAGATGGGGCTCGCAGAGGAAGAGATTACCAATAAGTCCAGAATCATTATTCTTAAGACTTCAGAGGGCGATCTTGTTGGAATCATTGTTGACCAGGTTAACCAGGTTCTTACACTTGGCTCCAACAATATTGAGAAGGTTCGCTATGATGACAAGAAGAGCAAAGAGGAAACAACCTTCGTAAGCGGAGTTGGTCACTATGATGGAGGACTTGTATCAATTCTTGATCTTGATGCGGTAGTTTCAGAAAAGGAAATTAAAGAGAAGGCAGCAAGCGCAAGCTGATTGGAGGTATGAAACATGGGAGAAATGAGTCTGGACAGCTTATCCAGCCAGTATTTCGATGTCTTAAAGGAGCTTGGTAATATCGGTGCCGGTAATGCCACAACAGCTCTTGCACAGATGATCGGAACCAAGGTTGATATGTCTGTGCCCCAGGTACGACTTCTTGACTTTAAGGATGTCGGAGACCTTATGGGCGGTGCAGAGAAGATCATGGCAGGTATTTACCTCGCCGTTGAAGGAGACATAGACGGAAGTATCATGTTCCTTTTGGGAAAACAGGCTGCAAGACATCTTGTAGATAAACTGATGGGAACCGGAAGTAAACCTGAGGAAGCTGATTTTGATGAGGTTGAGATGTCGGCTCTTAAGGAAGTCGGCAATATTATCACAGGTTCATACCTTAATTCATTGTCAATGATGACGAACCTCAAGCTTGTTCCATCAATTCCGTACGTTGCCATTGATATGGCTGCGGCTATACTGTCAGTACCGGCAATTCAGTTCGGTATGATGGGCGATAAGATACTCCTTATTGAAACACAGTTTTTTGATGAGCTTAAGTTATCCGGTTACTTTATTCTTTTACCTGATGTGGATGGCTATACAAAGATTCTCTCTTCATTGGGAATGGGAGATATTTCACTTTAACGAAGGGGCATTTTATGAGTCAGATTATTAAGGTTGGAATGGCCGATCTGAATATTTGCGTAAGCCCCGACGGTATAACCACACTGGGGCTAGGTTCCTGCGTAGGCATAGCCATAAGGGATCCGGTGACCAAGATTGGCGGACTGGCACATGTTATGTTGCCTGACTCCACTGAGATAAAGAACAATTCCAATATTCCCAAATTTGCCGACACCGGTATTGAAGAACTGGTTAAACAGATTGTGGCTAAAGGTGCGTCCAGATCGAGGCTTGTCGCCAAGATCGCCGGAGGTGCCCAGATGTTTGCGTTCCAGTCAAATAACCAGACAATGCGTGTGGGTGATAGGAATGTTGCGGCTTCTCTTAAGAAGCTTAAAGAACTCAACATACCTGTTCTTGCTCAGGATACAGGTGATTCATATGGAAGAACAGTCATTTTTTATCCGGAAAACGGGAACTATATAATCAGAGCTGTTGGAAAGCCTGAGAAAACGATATGAGTACGGATACAGAAAACCTCGAAAACGAGGAAATCAGAGAAAAAAATAGTTCTTTTGATAACATCGAAGCTATCAAAAAGATCAATACTAAACTGATCACACCACTGATAGTGCTTTCTGCTACTGCCGTGATTGCGGTATTTACGTACTTTAAGCGCTATCCGGTGGGGGATTGGTTTGTTATTGTTTTTTCATCTGTTGTCATTTTCCTGATTATTGGATTTATTACCGAGAAGATGATAACCGGATTTTTGGAAATTAACTACCAAAAGCTTCTGGCGGAAAAAGAAGAGGCCGACAGACTTGCCGAGGAAGCCAGAAAAGCTATGGAAGCTGAAGCGGGAGATGAAACACAGATAAGTGAAGATCAGGATTTCCCCGCAAATAATATATTCTGAGAATTTGGGGTTGTGACGCATGGATGAAGCGGGAAAGAATAAATTATGGGAAGATTACCATAAGAATAAAACGCAGGAACTGAGGGAACAGCTTATTTTGGAGTATGCTCCTTTGGTTAAGCTTGTGGCCGGAAGACTTAGCATGTACCTTGGATTTAACGTTGAGTACGACGATCTGGTAGGCTATGGCATCTTTGGTCTGATAGATGCTATAGATAAGTTCGATCTGATGAAGGACGTTAAATTCGAGACCTATGCAAGCCTTCGTATTCGTGGTGCGATTTTGGACCAGATAAGAAAGATGGACTGGATTCCAAGAACCATAAGACAGAGACAGAAAAAAATTGATGCCGCAATCCGTGAGATTGAAAGAGATAAAGGACATGTAGCCACAGATGCCGAGATAGCGGCAAAGATGGAAATCTCCGAGGATGAATACGCCAACTGGCAGAGCCAGATGAAGGTTACCGGAGTCGTTTCACTTAACGAATTTATGGACCAGGGCGCAGATATACCAGAGGATGTAAATAACAGAAGCGCTGGATTTGTTAAACCCGAGGAAGCAATTGAAAAAGAAGAGCTTAAGAAAATGCTGGCGCAGTCACTTGAGCTTTTGACAGATAAAGAGAAAAAAGTAATTCTATTGTATTACTATGAAGAACTTACTCTTAAAGAGATAAGCGAAGTTCTGGAGGTATCGGAATCGAGAGTATCCCAGCTTCATACCAAGGCTCTTCATAAAATGAGAGAGAAGCTCGGAGCCTATTTGGGAATTCTCACCAATTCCAGATAATCGATAAGGAGTATTGGCATGGATGGTTATTTTCAGCTTGTTATCACTCAAAAAGGTACTGGATTAAGGGTTTATGCTCCAACTGATGGAGGTGAACCCTTAAATGTTAATGATGTCCGGGACTATTTGGACGACAGAAAAATTCAACATGACGTTGTTATTGTAAATGAAGCTGTGACGAAGGCCGACGGAGAAGTATACATTTTTTCTCAAGCGCAGATTTTGCCTGAAAGAGAAGCTGTAAAATTCGACGTTTCCAAGGACCGTATGACTGTCACGGCCTTTTTTTATCCTCCTTCTGAAGGCGCAGAGCTTATGCAGGAAAAAGAGATTTATGACAGTCTTGCCTACAGGAAGATAACTTTTGGAATACAAAATGATGCAATTCATGGTTTCTTTGAGAGAAGGAGGTACTGCACAGAGATAGTTGTTGCCAAGGGAAAACCTGTAAAGGAAGGCCACGACGGGGAAGTGGAATACCACTTTAACAAAAGTCTTAGACCAAAGCCAACTCTTAAGCCCGATGGGAGCGTTGATTATTTTAATCTGAATATTATCAATAATGTACAGGAAGGGCAGCTTCTTGCCACATATCATCCTGAAGAACAGGGCGAACCGGGAACCAATGTATATGGAGAGACTGTTAAGCCAAGACCTGTCAAACCTTCAATGATCAAGTTCGGCAAGAACACTACGCTGTCAGAGGATAAGACCACGCTTACGGCAGCTAAATCCGGTCACGTAACGATTAAAGAAGGAAAGATTACTGTTTCTGACGTACTGGTGGTTGAAAATGTCGACGTTAAAACAGGCAATATAGACTGCGAGGGAAGCGTTGAAGTAAAAGGCGTTGTTGCCTCCAATTTCAGTGTGAAAGCCGGAGGAAATGTTATCGTTAAGGGTATTGTGGAAGGTGCCACAATAGAAGCAGGAAACGACGTTATACTAGAAGTTGGTGCTAAAGCCGGAGGAAATATCATCGCCGGCGGTAACGTCATCGCCAAGTTTATTGAGAATGCAAAGATTACTGCCAAAGGCGGAGTAACATGCGAGTGTATACTGCATTCACAGGTTATATCCGGAACCGAAGTTAACGTAACCGGTAAAAGAGGTTTCATCGCCGGCGGTAAGGTTATAGCTGCGGAAAAGATAGAAGCCAAGGTTCTGGGATCAGAAATGGGCACAAATACAATAGTCGAAGTAGGTGCAGATCCTCAGGTTAAACTAAGACTAAAAGAAATACAGAAGTCCATGGCTGAGGCAGGTAAGCAAATTGAAGCGATGAGACCTACGTTGGATGGTTTTGGCAAACTACTCAAGGCAGGTGCCAAACTTACTCCTGATCAAATTGCAAACGTAAAAAAGCTTATGGAGCTCGATAAGGCTCTTAAAGCCAAAATGGAATCTGAAGGAGAAGAATACGGCGTCTTAATGGAAAAACTTCAGGAACAGAAAGAGGCTGAAGTACTGGTTGAAGGCATTGCTTACCCGGGACTTACGGTCAATATTGGTGAGCTTTCTATGATAGTCAAAAAAGAAGCACAACATACGCGATTTGTTGTTGATAAAGGGGATGTACGTTTGGCGCCTTTTTGATATAATTAAGGTGACAAAAAGCTTGCATTACGTGTATGGGGATACATAAAGCTTTTGTCATTACAGGTATGAACAGCAATGAGAGGAGGTAGTCATGTCTATTAATAGAATTGACTTCGGTGTTATTGCTGCCTCAAGTGAAGTGTCCACGATCAAGGCTGCCGAGGATGCAAGACCGTTAATTAATCAACAGAATTTCCAGACCCAGTTCAATGAAGAGGTTGACAACCAGAGGAATCAGGTCAATCAGAAGGATGACGTAGGGCAGGGAGAGCTTCATTCTGATGCCCAGGAAAAGGGAAGCAATGAATATATGGGCGACGGTGGCCAGAATCGCAGGGGTTCACGAGGCGGAGAAGAGAAAAATGCAATTTTGGAAAAGCAGCTTTCTCTTGAGAAAATGGAGAAAATATCAAGCGGTATGTTAGACAAAAACGGAAAACCTGTCGATCTTAGTATTTCCTCTGGATTTGATTTGAAGATTTAGTATAAATATATTATAATTTAGTTATCCTGCATACAATATATTGTATGCGCGTGCGTTTTTTTGTGGGGTATTGGGCGGAGATATGATTAGCATTACGGAGATTGTACTCATTGTTGCGGGATTCGCAGCAATTATACTGGGCTACCTTCTTCCAGCCAGCAAAGAACTGGACGAAGAAGATAAGCTGCTCATGGAGAGGGAAATCCGTGAGCTTGTTCGGCGTGAAGTGGAGGATCAGAAGGAGACCATTGAGAACATGGTTGATGACACTGTTGATCATTCACTTGACAGAACTGAGCGCGCCATGGAGCGCATTTCCAACGAAAAACTTTCTGCGATCGGAGAGTATTCCGATACTGTCATAAACGATATTCACAAAAATCATGATGAAGTAATGTTCATGTACGATATGCTTAATGATAAGCATAAGAATCTCACCTCAGTTGTCTCTGAGGTTACCAAGCGTGCAGATGAAGCTAAACAGGCTGTTCTCGATGCCGAAGCAACGGCAAGAGATGCCAAACAGGAAGCAGCCGCAATAAGAGCAGCAAAAGAAGAAAATGTCAGAGCAATCTTTCTTGATACTGAGGAGGATAAGCTCAGCGGAATTCATATTCCATATAAAGAAAAGCCTGTATCTGGACTTCAGAGACTTGCGGAAGCGGGTCAACAAAATCTCCAGATAGAGCAAACTCCTGTCAGCGGACCTGAGCCCATCAGAACTCAGCAGGCTGCACAAATTGAAGCAGCAATTGCTGCAAGCGCCAGAGCTGAGAGTAACGGCGTAGAACCTTCCTTTGAACCATTGCAGCCCGACAAGATCGAAGTACCACAGGCTCCACTTGCCATAGAGAGCGGATATGTTGATGAGAGCAATCTTAAGGAGCTCAAGGAACTGAGTCAGATTAGGTCAGAAGTTGTTAACACTGATAAGAACAACAATCTTCATGTAATAGGCAATACTTCCAAGGAAGTTGTAGTGCCGTCTCAGGCCAAGGTTGTTTCAATAAACGATGCGCCCAGACGTGAGAACCCCGACAGGAATATGCAGGAATTAACTGCCAATGATCCAATATCTCAGAACAGGCAGATCATAGAGATGCACAAAGCCGGCAAGTCCAACATGGTAATAGCCAGAGAGCTTGGACTTGGAATAGGTGAAGTTAAGCTAGTAATAGATCTTTCCAATAAACACAGAAAGGTAAAATGACCAGATGAAACTCAAGTATTACCTTCGCGGAATGGGCATCGGAGTAATTCTTACCGCGATTGTTATGGGCTTCGCCCTGGGAGGCCGTAAGAAAACAATCAGCGATGCTGAAGTCATAGAGAGAGCCAAGACTCTCGGTATGGTTGAGGCGGGAACAGGGGTTTTGTCACAATATTCCGGCCAGGAACAGGAGGATGACAATAATGAGACTACATCCGATTCGTCACTGGGTGAAACAGGAGAAAAGATACCTGAAGAAAACAACCAAGGGGTCGCTTCGACAGATCAATCAATTTCGGACCTTTTTGAGAAAACGCCGGAAGGAGAAAATCAGAAAGCAGAAGTTGCTGGAACTTCTAAACAGGACTCTAACGAAGTGGCAAGTTCAGATACTAAAACGGATAAGTCAGCAGAAGGAAAAACTGAAGCAGACGTAAAAACAGAGAATAAGACTGAAGCAGATAAATCAGATAAAAAGTCTGATACTGATAAAGCAAACAAAGATGTGGCCAAGACTGATGAATCATACAAGACCAACGAAAATTCTTCATCTGAGACACAGCAGTCTGATGCTAATAAGCAGGAGGAAACTACTACTGAGGTTGCCATGACTGAGAGCGAAATAACGGAGAATGATACTCCTGTTACCACCGATGGCTTTAAGACTTCCGAAACAAAAATGGTATCGATTCCCGGTGGTATGAGCAGCGATTCCGTTGCTGCCATTCTATATAAAGAAGGCATCATTGATAATGCTACCAATTTCAATCGTTACCTGATAGAGCATAACAAGGACAGATATATAAGAAGCGGGGCAAAGACAATTCCGGCAGGATCTGATTATGAGCAGATTGCTAATATCATATGTAGAGGATAATTTACCGGATGAGTTTTTATACCAATGGGGACGGTTCTGTTTGGTAAAGTTTTTCAAAAAACTATACCAAACAGAACCGTCCCCATTGGTATAAAAACTCATCCAATTACTCGGTTATTCTAAAAATCTTGTTTGATTCCCCTCTTGAAATATTAAAAACTGTATGCTATAGTAAAAAAGCTGTGGACTTATGGGTGAATTATGCCCTGAAGAAACAGCGGAAACAAATAAACACGTGCATTCAGACTCATTCCGGTGTCGGATATGATATCCGATCAGTTTGAGAGCCTTGCATCACGGAAGACGCGCCGCGGTGCGATATGGGGCTTAGGATTGTACGGAAGATCAAACCAAATGGAGGTAATATCATGAGCGTTGTATCAATGAAACAGTTACTTGAGGCAGGTGTACACTTCGGACACCAGACAAGAAGATGGAACCCTAAAATGGCTCCTTACATCTTCACAGAAAGAAACGGAATCCACATCATCGACCTTCAGAAGTCAGTTGTTCAGGCTGACGAGGCTTACAAGGCGATCGGTGAGCTCGCCGCTCACGGCGGGACCATTCTTTGCGTTGGTACCCAGAAGCAGGCGCCGGAGGCAGTG
>JAEEGL014676121.1_pt1 | contig 29150 bp, 25 predicted proteins | sample 9134231 | NCBI WGS metagenome assembly JAEEGL01 (sample SAMN16246548, study PRJNA631951) | gut metagenome | biome: gut microbiome; feature: rumen; material: fiber-attached | host: Bos | place: Iran: Karaj | collected 2018-10 | reverse complement strand
TGTCTTTACCGTGCAGGACGATGCTGCCCGAAGGTTGGTCCACATAAACGCGGTGACTTTCAAAGTCGTCCAAGTCGCGAGGATTCTCAATAAGTGCCTTGCCGTCGGGGTTCTCGTCGTTCACGACAACGATTCTCACGCCCGTACCCGTTTCGCCACCTTGCACGATGGCGGGGGTGAAGTTCATCACTTTCTTGAAGTCCTTCTGCAAGGCCTGGACTGCAAGCATCACTTGGCTTTTCTCGTTTGCAGGGACACGAATCCATGCATTGTCTTTCTCGATGATAATATTGTCGCTCGCATCTTGTGCCCAAGTTAAAACAGCTACAGGAAGAATGAGCAGGAAAAGGAAAAACTTTCTCATAATTTTTGTGTTTGAATAAACAAAAGCTGTTACAAAAGTACAACAATTTTATATTATACAATTAAAATCATCATAATAATTAAGTTTCATTAACGAATAGAGCTGCTATATTAACGTGAGTTCGGCGAAAATGGAAACTTACAGCCTATCATGTGTTAAACAAACACAAAGTCACAAAGACACTAAGTAACTCCCCATGGTGTAAAGACACAAAAAGACCCCTCTAACTCCAAGCCCACCCGGCACCCTTTCTGGGGAGGGAGAAAAGCCCTTCCCCATAGAGGGGGAAGGGTTGGGAAGAGGGTCAGTTCAGCGGCGTAGCTCTTCGTGTCTTTGTGTTTGATTGTCCTTTGGCTTTTCATCGTTGACTTCGTCGAGCTAAAGCTTCCGCCTGCGCCTGAGGCTTGCCGAAGAACTCACGTTAACCTAATTCAATTCGCAATTCGTTTTAATTCGTTGTTAAAGTCGCCTGCGGTGCAGCCTCATTTTGAATTTATTAATTTTGAATTTTGAATTATGTCTTAGAGTGAATTTCTATGACATCGTGTTTTATGTATAAATTCATCCACTCAGAATTTCCGTTTTGCCTATACACCAATAGTTTCTTTCCTTCAAAAAAATAATGCGTTTTTTTGTCTGTTCTGTCAAGAAGGAGCGGCAACAGAAAGCCGCTCTGAAAAGACGGAACAGACAGAAAACGCATTAGTTGTTTTGTGCTCAATCTTTTGCAAGAAGACTTCTTAATCTTCTTTAACTCCTCAAAAAGCTACTCTACATAGCTCTCCAGCAACTTGGCTCCTTCGTCGGGGAGGATGGTTACTTCTGACAGGCTGGCGGGGACGACGAGGGCTTCGCCTTGGTGCAGGAAGATACCCTGAGCGTCGGGGCTGAGGAAGCAGCATTGCCCGTCGAGACACATATAGACACGGAAGCTGTCAATGCCTGAATAGTCGCGCTTGAAGGGTTTTGTCAGCTTCAGCTCGTTGGTCGTGAAGAAGGGACACTCAACGAGGCTCACGACTGCATCTCGGCTTTCTGTATAGACGACCTTCGGGTCGGTTGTGATGTCCTGGAAGTTAATGGCTTCGAGGGCGAGTTCGGTGTGCAGTTCGCGGAGATTCCCGTCGCGGTCGCGGCGCAGATAGTCGTAGATGCGGTAGGTGACGTCGCTCGTCTGCTGAATCTCTGCAATCACCATTCCTGCGCCGATTCCGTGCACGCGTCCGGCTGGGATGTAGAAGCAGTCGCCTTCGCTTACGTTGACTTTGTTGAGGTCGTCCTCTATGCTGCCGTCGGCCACCTTCTGTGCGTAGTCGCTCGTCTCGATTTTCTGACGGAAGCCGGCAATGAGCTGGCTGCCGCGGTCTGCATCAACGACGTACCACATTTCGTTCTTTCCCATCTTTCCGTGCCTTTTTGCGCTGAGGGCATCATCGGGGTGAACCTGGATGGAGAGGTCTTGGCGGGCGTCGATGAACTTGATGAGGAGAGGGAAGTCTGTGCCGAACTTCTCGAAGTTCTTCTTACCGAGGAAGTCGGCTCCGTAGCGTGCCACGATTTCGGGAAGTGTAAGGCCTTTGTCCTCGCCGTTTGTAGCAATTGATTCCGAGCCATTTACGGCTGAGACGACCCATGTCTCCGAACCCCAAAGGGTGGGCTTGAAGATGGGGCTAAACTTGAGTATTTGCATAACTATAACTATTTAGGGGTTAGAGGTGAGGGGTAAGGGGTTAGTGATTGGAGGTTAGGGGTAAGAGAATACTTTGGGGAACCGAATCAGTCGTCACATCATTCCTCTAACCTCTAACCACTAACCTCTAACTTCAATTTTGAATCTTATTCATTCTAAACACGATTCTCGCCAGCCTCAGCTCTTCCTCGCGATACGCGTCGCCGTATTCCTTCAGGGCCGCATTCATGTCGTCGGACTTTGCATTCTGGAAATAATCCATCAGTTCGTTCATGCAGTCGTCCCCCAGCACCTCGTCTGTAAAATAAGTAATGTCGAGGTGCCGCTTCTGTTCGGCGAGCAATTCCAGGTCCTCCAGCACTTCGTCGAGGCCGAGGCCTTCGCTTTCGGCGAAGGCGTCGAGTGCGATGTGGCGGTCGATTGCCGTGATGAGCTTGATTTGCTGCTTGGCAAGTTGCGAGACGGAGTGGCCTGCAAGTGCGCTGTCTTTCTGGTCTTGTTCCAGGAAAGACTCGATTTCCGGCACTTCGGGGTCGTTCTCGTTGATTGACTCATCATCGGGAATGACTATGGACTTCGGCTTCTTGACGAACTTCTTGCCCACAGCGGTCGGGATTAAAGCGTTCTTCTTCGTGACCATCTGTTTGAGAAGTCCGTTCTCGTAGGCTGTGTCGATGATTGTTGACCAGAAGTCCTCGTCGTAGGTTTCGCCGATGCCGAACGACTCTTTGTCGGGCAAACTTAGCTCTTCTATCTGGCGGCTTCTTCTGCCCATCATGAAGTCGATGAGCAGTTGGCGCTGTACGGGCAAATCAATCTCCAGCAGCGCCTTGATAAGCTTAACAACAGGTTCTTTTGCTTCCATCTTTGAGATGTGTATGTCTTTTCGGGGTGCAAATATAGAACATTTATCTAATGCTGCAAAGGAATTTGTGATTTTTTTTAGGAAAACCAACAAACTCAATCATCTTGAAACCTCGGAGCCACCTATACTTTTCATTACAAACAGCCAATCGGAATGGTACACAAAAAGATGTAGCGTTTTTTCCTAATTGATGCAAAATGTGTCTTTTTGAGCCTCAAAGTGCCGGTCTCTTCAACTCGGCACGCCGCCCTCTCCAACTCGGCACGCCGACCTCTCCAACTCGGCACGCCGCCCTCTCCAACTCGGCACGCCGCCCTCTCCAACTCGGCACGCCGACTTCATCAACTTAACACGCCGAGTTTGCCAACGCAACACGTTAAGTTTGCCCGCGTAACACGTTAAGTTGACCGAAGACCTTAGAGTCCTTAAAGTCCTTAAGGTTCTTAGAAAAATTTACAGTTCCAGCGGGAGGCTCTCGTTGCCGTAGCGATCGAGGGCGGTGACGGCGAGGTGATAGTTGAGATAGTAGGCTGCGACAATGTTGTAGGTGTAGTTTGGGTCGCGTGTTATCTTGACGATATTCTTCGGATTGCTTGTGTCTATGGGGCTTTCCGAGCTGGCGTAGATGATGTAACGGCAATCCTCCTGAGCCGTCCATTCGATGTATTCGTTCACTCCTCCCGCGTGTCGGCGGGTCACAAGCTGCGGCGTTTCGGGCTTCTCGGCGTTTTGCCAAGTCATAGGCGGCAGCAGGGCTGGGGTGGGGTAGTAGTAGGTCTGGAGATAGTCGTAGATGCCTTTCGTGTTGTCCGTGAGGAAGCGGCTTCGGAAATAGGCTTGTCCGCCAAGTCCTCTCTGCCTGAGGTAACAGAGTTCGCGCTGGATGATGCCCCAATCCCAGTTCTTCTCTTTGGGCGAAAGGAAGTAGATGCCGAGTCCCGGAGCAATGGTTCGCCCATAGCTTTTCTCCTGCCAATCTACGGCAAAGGGGTAGAAGTGGTCGCCCTGGAAGTACATCATGGGCAGCAGCATATCCATGATGCCTTCTTTGAGCCAGCCCTGAGCATCTTGATAAACCGTTCCGTAGGCCGACCAGCCGCGTGCCGAGTAGCGGCTTAGGTCGTTGAATTTCCCTACAGGAGAGCAACTCACGCGCACCCAGGGCTTCAGTTCCTTGACGGCTTCGTATGCCTGCCGAACCATTTGCGTAATGTTGTCCCGCCGCCAAGAACGCTTGTCCTGCTTCTTGCCGAACTTCCTGAAGGAAACGCCATCAGAGAAGCTTTCAGGGTTCTCTGGGTAGCGAATATAGTCGAAGTGTATGCCGTCTATATCATATTGGCTTACAATCTCTTGACAAATCTTTGTTAAATAGTTGGAGGAGTTCGGAAGTCCTGGGTCGAGATAGTATTGTTCGCCGTGCTTGCGGAGCAGTTCGGGGTGTGTCCTGAACAGGCTTCGCTTCCCCATCTTCCTCGCGTTTTCTATCTTGAAGGCAGGAACGGTGACTATCCAGGCGTGGAGTTCCATTCCGCGCCGATGTGTTTCCTCAATGGCAAAGGCCAGCGGGTCGTAGCCCGGGTCGCGGTCGAATTCTCCCGTCAGGCACACGTCCCACGGCTCAATCTCGCTGGGATAGATGACTGAGCCGCGAATGCGCGTCTGCAACACAACAGTATTGATGCGGCAGGCTTGCAACTGGTCGAGAATCTGACAGAGTTCCTCCTTCTGCCGCTGTCGGCTTTCCTCGTTTCTTGCCTTTGAAGTAGGCCAATCCAATCCGCCTATCGTTGTCAGCCAAACCGCTCGGACTTCATACTTCGGAGCAGGCGGAGCGGACTGGAAAAGAGGCCTCTCTTTCACTTCCACTTTAGGAGGAGTGACTGTTTTCGGCAGGTAATCGCTACGTTTGTGCAGGACTTGCGCCCCTGTTTTTGCAGAGAAAAATGCCCCAAAGAGGCATATATATATAAGAAATGTGCGTTTCACGCTGCAAAGATACAAAGAAATTGAAAATTGAAGGTTGATAATTGAAAGTTTTTTTGTAACTTTGTGCCGTGATTAGAATAGTAAATCGTAAATTGTCAAATTGTAACTTAAAAAGATGTTCACATTTTGCATAGCTTTGGCCTGCTTGGTGCTTGGTTATTTTGCTTACGGCACATTCGTCGAGAAGGTGTTTGGCGTTGACCCGAACCGCACGACACCTTGCTACACGAAGCAGGACGGAGCCGACTACATCCCTATGCCCACGTGGAAAGTCTATACGGTTCAGTTCCTCAACATTGCCGGCACAGGGCCTATCTTCGGAGCTATGATGGGCGTGCTCTACGGGCCTGCTGCCTTCCTTTGGATAGTCTTCGGATGCATTCTCGGCGGAGCTATGCACGACTATATGGCGGGAATGATAAGCATCAGGCGAGGCGGAATGGGACTGCCGGAGATTATCGGCGACGAGCTGGGAAGCGTCTGCCGACTGGTGATGCGTGTTGTGACGCTCGTGCTGATGATTTGCGTAGGCGCCAGCTTCGTGCTGATTCCCGCAGGACTGATGGAGCAACTGACCCTGAGGCTGTTCGATGTGCCCGAAACCTACCTGATTTGGACGGTCTTGATACTCGTCTTCTACCTTGCCGTAACGGTCTTTTCCATCAACAAAGTCATTGGTACCATCTATCCCATCTTCGGTGCGGCTCTGCTCATTATGGCCGTGCTCATCGGCTTCGGCATTTTCTCTCACGAAGGCAATATCCCCAGCTTTGCCGAAGCCTTCACAGACCATTATCCCGTCAGCTATACACCCTTGTTCCCGGGGCTTTTCATCACGATTGCCTGCGGAGCCGTCAGTGGTTTCCACGCCACACAAAGCCCCATGATGGCGCGCTGCATCAAGAACGAGAAGTACGGCCTTCGCTGCTTCTACGGGGCAATGGTGACGGAAGGTGTGGTTGCCCTCATCTGGGCAGCCGCCGCGATGAAGTTCGTCGATATGATGGATATTGCAGGCGCAACACCCTACGAAAAGCTCTATAACGCTATGACTGCTTGCGGAACGGTCAAGATGAATCCAGGCCTGCTGGTTGAGCGGATGTGTAACGACTGGTTAGGTAATGCAGGACTTGTGCTGGCTGTGCTGGGAATTGTGGCAGCCCCGATGAGTACGGGCGGCAGCGCATTCCGTGCGGCTCGTATGATTGTGGCGGACTTTAGCCACTACGACCAGAAGCCCCTCGTGAAGCGGCTCATCCTCACAGCCCCCTTGTTTGCCGTAGCGATTGCTATGCTGAACGTCAGCAGCTTCAAGGTGCTTTGGCTCTATGTCTCTTGGTTCAATCAGGTGCTGGCAACCTTCACCTTCTTCACAATCGCGCATTTCCTGAAGCACAGAACCGACGGAAAAGGCATCCTGCCGCGCTGGTCTTGGCTGATTGCCTACTTCCCCGCCGTGTTTATGTGTGCCGTGAGCGCCTGCTTCATCCTGATAGACAAGGAGAACGGCTTCGGCTTAGACACAAATATAGGTTATATAATTGGTGGAATCTTTACAGCAATCGTAGCCGCGGCCTTTGCGAGAAAGAACCTGAGCAACAAATAAATGGTAAATGGTAAATGATTAAATAGTAAATGGTTCGATGATAACTTTCACAATCTCACTGGTTTGCCTTCTCATAGGCTATTTGCTTTACGGCACAATCGTTGAGCGCGTCATTCATCCGAGTGACGCCACGAAGATGCCCTGCTACGAGAAGCAGGACGGCGTGGACTATATGCCCCTTCCTGCCTGGCGCGTCTTCTTGATTCAATTCCTCAACATTGCCGGCACAGGCCCCATCTTCGGAGCCATCATGGGCATACTCTTTGGCCCCGCAGCCTACCTTTGGATAGTGCTTGGTTGCATCTTCGCAGGAGCCGTCCACGACTACCTTTGCGGTATGATATGTATTCGTCAGGGAGGTATCTCGCTGCCCGAGATTATCGGAAACGAGCTTGGCGACGGAATGCGGCTTGTGATGAGAGTCGGCGCACTTGTACTCTTGGTGCTCGTCGGCGCAGTCTTCGTAACAACACCTGCTGCCCTGCTCGACAATATGACTCCCGACAAAGGCTGGCTCTTCTCGAATGGTTTTTGGCTGACAGCCATTTTCCTCTATTTCATTCTTGCCACCTTGCTGCCCATAGACAAGCTTATAGGCAGGATATATCCTCTGTTTGGACTTGCTTTGTTGGTAATGGCACTCGGCATCTGCTGGGGAATCTATACGCAGGATGGTTGGATACCTGAGATTACAGACGCACCTTTCGTCAGTCATCATCCGAAGGGGCTACCCATCTTCCCAATGCTCTGCATTACAATAGCCTGCGGAGCGATTAGCGGTTTCCACGGAACACAAAGTCCGCTTATGGCAAGATGCCTGACAAGTGAACGTCTTGGACGACCCATCTTCTACGGAGCCATGATAACGGAGGGCGTTGTGGCACTCATCTGGGCAGCCGCCGCCGTGAAGTTCGCCAGCACACTCCCAGGGCCAGAGGGAGCTACAGCCTACGAGAAGCTTGCCGCTCTGGGCAATCCCGCCATTGTGGTCAAGGAGATTAGTGTGGGTTGGATGGGAGCCGTCGGAGCAGTTCTTGCCATTCTAGGAGTTGTTGCAGCGCCCATTACGAGCGGCGATACGGCTTTCCGAAGTGCCCGACTTATAGCTGCCGACTTCCTGGGTTACGACCAGAAGAGCATCAAACACCGTCTTCTCCTTTGTCTGCCCTTCTTCGCAGTCACTACGGCTCTGTTCTTCATCAATTTCGATGTGCTTTGGCGCTACTTCGCTTGGACGAACCAAACGCTTGCCTGCTTCATGCTTTGGGCTGCGGCCGTTTGGCTGACGCGAAGAGGCTACAACTGCCTGATTGCATTCATCCCCGCGCTCTTTATGGAGGTCGTCAGCACCAGCTACATCCTGACCGCACCCGAAGGCTTCAGCCTTCCGCTACCCGTTGGTCTTGCTTGCGGTTTCGCTCTTATGGCCGTGCAAGGGTTCCACTACTGGAAATATATTCATAATAAACCCCTTAAACAATAAACATTAACCAATAACCGATAACCAATAAACATTTAATTAAATCACTATGAAAAAAATCATCTTTGCTCTGCTTCTTGCAGCAGTTTCACTTGGTGCTTCGGCACAGTTTGAGAAAGGTACAAAGTATGTAGGCGCATCACTCAGCGGCTTCGGTCTCAGCTACAGCAAGATTCCTGGCTTCTGCCTCGACCTTCAGGCTCAAGGCGGCTACTTCATTGAGGACGGCTGGATGTTGGGCGGCCTCTTCGGATGGGAGCACCAGCCGGGTTACAACAACTTCGACATGGGTGTGGGTGCCCGCTATTATCTGAGGAAGAACGGATTGTTCTTCGGCTGTGACTTCAAGTATAAGCACGTTGGCCCGGACGTGAAGAGCGACAACATCTATCTGTCACCCCAAGTAGGCTACTGCTTCTACCTGAACGACCATGTAAGCATTGAACCCGCAGTCTTTTGCGATATGTGCCTGAACCACTTCAAGGACTATACAAAGATTGGCCTGAAGATAGGCTTCGGCTACTACTTCTAAGAATAGACTCTTTCTCCGAATATCAGGCTGCCAATGCGAACCATTGTGCTTCCGTGTTGGACGGCAATTGGATAGTCGGAACTCATTCCCCAAGAACAAGTTTCCCAACAATCCTCTCCCTTCGGGGGGAGGATTTCTTTTATTTTGAGGAAAAGTTGGTAAGCTTGCTCGAACTCTGAGGCAATTTGGGCTTCATCATCTGTATTAGTCGCCATACACATCAAGCCGGCAAAGCGGATATTCTCGTATTCTTGCCAAGCTCCGCTCTCCATATAGCGAAGCAGTTCGTCGGGAGCAAAGCCATACTTCGTTTCCTCTTTGGCAATATGAACTTCAAGAAGGACAGGAATGATGCGCCCACACTTCTTTGCCTGCTTGTCAATCTCCTTTAGCAGGTGCTCCGAGTCAACGGCATGAATAAGGCTGACGAAGGGAGCAATATATTTCACCTTATTCGTCTGCAAGTGACCGATAAAATGCCATTCAATATCCTTAGGCAGTAGTTCGTACTTCTGCACAAGCTCTTGAACGTGACTTTCGCCAAAGATACGCTGCCCACCTTCGTATGCCTCCTGTATCAACGAGGCAGGATGGTACTTGCTGACAGCAACAAGCCGAACACCTTCAGGCAGCGTCTGCTTAATCTCACTTATCCTTTTTGACGGGCTTATCATCTTCTGCCTTAAATTTGAACACATCAATAATAGCAGTTTCTGTAATAGAGACGATTACCCATTCGCCAAGCGTTCCCTTCATGCCTTCGTCAAGCCTGCTGAGAGCACGATGGAAGTCGTTTGCCTGAATGAGTGCGGTCTGAGTTGTCCGCTTCTCGACACCAGTCTTTTCGTCGAGCGTAATGTAGGCGATACGGGCCTTGAACCAACGGTCGTCGTTGAGGTCTTCGCTATCGAAGAGGTCTGTGATGCGTGCCCTCTTGATGTCCGTTACGATGAACTCGCCCGTAATGAAAGGCTCAATTTCCTCAATGAAACGCCTCTCTGCTTCGGTGAAGCTGACAGCATCAACTAAATAAGTATCTGTGGTCTTCTTGATGAGACCGCTCTCCAAGGTCTTGTCGTAACGAACCTTGCATTCAAACCATTCGCTTTGCATCTTGATAATTTACTAAATAGGTATTTTATTTGCGTTTTGTGTGCTTTAGTTTTTTTCTCCCCTCTCCTCGGAGAGGGGTTGGGGGTGAGGCTTCCTTGTACCAAAAGAAGAAGCTGTTTTGCTCGCGCTTCTCTTCGGGTGTCTTTGCGCTGAAAATCTTTTCAAGCGTGTAGGGATGGAAGCCTGTCGCCCAGCAGGTAGTGCTGAGGGTAAGGGGCGTAGGCGTGAAGTCCTGAACCTGCTCCAGCTTAAAGTCCATCTTCTTTGTTATCTGTGCCAGCTCTGCCATATCGTGAACCGTGCAGCCCGGGTGACTGCTGATGAAGTAGGGGATGATTTGCTGTCTCAGTCCTGCCTTTCGGCAAGTGTTGTCGAAGATGCTCTTGAACTGACGGAAGAGGCTGAAAGAGGGCTTTCGCATGATGTTCAGCACCGAGTCGCTTGTATGCTCTGGAGCCACCTTCAACCTTCCGCTGACGTGCTTCGTGATGAGTTCCTTTGTGTATTCCGATGCAGCACGATTAAGGGTTTCGTCCTTCCAGTCGTGCAAGAGCATATCGTAGCGAATGCCGCTACCAATAAAGCTTTTCTTGATGCCAGGCAAACTGTCAACAGCCCGATAGATGTCGAGCAAGGGACGATGGTCGCCGTTGAGGTTCGGGCAGATAGCAGGATGAATGCACGAAGGGCGTTTGCATTTCTCACAAACTTCCTGCCGCTTGCCTCTCATCTGATACATATTGGCACTTGGCCCGCCCAAGTCGCTGAGATAACCTTTGAAGTCAGGCATCTTGGTAATGGCTTTCACTTCACGAAGAATGCTCTCCTTCGAACGGCTCACGATGAACTTTCCCTGATGTGCGCTAATCGTACAGAAAGCACAGCCGCCGAAACAACCTCGATGAAGTGTCACGCTAAAGCGTATCATTTCGTAGGCTGGAATGCGTTTGCCGTTGTATTTGGGGTGTGGAAGGCGTGTATAGGGCAGGTCGAAGCTTCGGTCAAGCTCTTCGGAAGTGAGAGGAGGGTAGGGGGGATTGACAACAACAAAGAAAGCCCCCTCCTGCTCCCCCTTTGGGGGAGTGTCCAAGCAGGAAACCTCCTTGCTTCCAAAAGCACTCCCCCAAAGGGGGAGCGGGGAGGGGGCCTCTTGCAAAAGCCTTTGGGCGTGTATCTTGTTGCTCTCTTCTTCGATGTGACGGAAGTTCTCGGCGTGAAGTCGTGGCTGCTTGAGACAATCTTCATAGCTGTGCAATATGATATCATCAGGCTTGATGCCACCTGGTATCTCCTCTTTCTTGCAAAGCATCACGATTTGTTGAAGTCCGTGGGAAGCCACTTCCCGAAGCAACTTGCGGGTGATGCAAGGCTCGCCGTTCTCGTCGTAATGGAGTAGGGGATGAGCGTCGTTGATGGCTTCGACGAGAAGCCGCACAAGTTCCAGCGTGGGTTTCTCGCCCATTCCGTAGGTGATGAGGTCTGCATCACAATCGCAAAGAATGCTTGGGCGGAAGCGTTCCTGCCAATAGTCGTAGTGCATCACGCGTCGCAGGCTTGCCTCTATGCCGCCGAGCACAATGGGCACATCTGGAAAGAGCTTCCGAAGGATGTCTGTATAAACGATTGTTGGGTATTCAGGTCTGAGGTCGTGCCGTCCGTCGGGACTATAGGCATCTTCGCTTCTGAGCCGACGGGCTGCTGTGTATTTGTTGACCATGGAATCCATACAGCCAGGCGAGATTCCGAAGAAAAGCCGAGGGCGGCCAAGCTTCTTGAAGTCGCGGAAGTCACCGTGCCAATCAGGTTGCGGCACGATGCAAACGCGAAGGCCTTCTGCCTCCAGCAACCTACCGATAACTGCTGCCCCGAAAGCAGGATGGTCAACATAGGCATCTGCGCTGAAGAGAATCACATCAGCACAATCCCAACCGCGTAAGTCCATCTCCTTCCGCGTTGTCGGCAGCCAGTCGGTCTTATTCATTGAACATTGACCATTGAGAATTGATTCCCCTAAAGGGCTTACGGAGTCTTTGTCTCTTGTCCTTTCTTCCAATCAATGAAGAGCAGGATGAGCTGATGCAAGCCGAAAGCCTTCATATCGCGATGGAAAAGGACTTGCTCGCAGAGGTTAATGAGCTGCGGGTCAGGTTCGCTATTTGAGAGCAGCGAGCGGACATTCAGCCGCAACTTGTCGAGGACACTTTCCTCGACAATGCCATTGCTGTCAAGCAGGTCGGAGAAAAGGCCGTAATGGTCTATTGTATTCAGGTGGGCTTCTTCGATGTTGAGCTTTCGAGAGCCTTTCATGTTGCAGAGAATAGTAAACATCTTATAAATTAAGAATGAGGAATTAGGAATGAAGAATTTGCTGCCGCACAATGGGGCTTTATCTCCCAAGCAGATAGTCGATGGCAATGCCTACGATGTTCTGTCGGACATCATCTTCCTTGATGCACTCCAATGGGAATCCGAATGCCATTGTCCGATAGCCGGGACCAGGATAAGCGATGGCCGACGAGAAACCTCCAGCTTCGTACTTCATCGTGCTGAAAGCTCCGCCCACAGGCTCAATGACGTCTGTTGTGCGCACCCAATAGTTCTGTTCGCTGGGACGGCTATAGATGGTGCCGGTATTGTTGAGTCCCTGCACGGTGCAAAGGCTGTCGGCCTGAACGGAAGCCACGAAGCGATATTTCAACTTGTCTGCCACGAAATCATCCTGCCCAGCGGAATGCATATCGCTGCCGACAAATGCTCCGCTTACCAGGATTGATGTGCCTTGAAGCGTCATTTGCGAGATGGCGGAGAGCATTTCGTCTGTAAAGGCTTTGCGGCGAGTCAGAGAATAGCCGTCGTCCTTTTGGGCACCGAGGATAAAGCTGGCGATGCGATAGCTCCGAAGGTTAAGGTGCGGGAGCTGAATAGGAGTAGTGCTGCTGATGTTGCATTCTGGATGTTTTGCAAGGATATCTGAAGCACTCCGGACGCTATAGTCGTGAGTGTTGCCGGCAAGGAACATTCCTTCCCATTCATCGCTGCTCACGCCCATACCATCGCCTGTTTCCTTTCCGTAACCGCTCTTGTCGAAGCTCAACTGACGTCCGCAGTAACCAGGTGTCTTCACGTCAATCACGCCAGGGTCTTGGTCGAAATCGAAACCGCCGGTGGTCTCTGTATCGAAGGGCAGCGGGCCTGCCAACCTCTGGAAAGCATCAACAATCAATATCGTGGGAGCATTCGGCGAAGCAGATACCGCAGCACAAACCTCGTCGCTAAGCAGGCTTGCTCCGCCTTCGTTGACTGCTGCCACACGGAAACTGTAGAGTGTTCCCGGTTCTGCTTGCATCTGGAACTGGCACTCGTCGCCGCTCACGTATTGACCATTATCGAAGTCGCCTCCTGCCTTCTTCGTATAAACAACATATCCGTCGGGTTTTGCGGTTGGCTCAATCGTGTCGAGCCTTGGTGTCCAGCGCAGCATAATCTCCTTCCTCTCAATGTTTGCTTCGGCTGACAGGCCTGCTACGGGAAGTGGCTGCACAATGCATTCCTTTCCGCCATGAATGGTGGTGAGGAAGCGCAGGATGCCTTTGTAGATGGAGCGCGACATGAGGAACTTGAACCAAGGGTCGTGCCCCAGCCTCATGTCTGCCCAGTTCTGATGGCTGAGCATTTCAATGAGAATGGCTGGGACTTGCGGGTCGCGCGACTCGCCATAGTTGCGGTCGTAGATGTCGCGACGGTTCCATGTGCCCAGTTCGTGTGTCAAATCGGAATTAATTTGCGTCATTACCATATCCACGAGGTCGCGGCTCACAAGCCTTGAGAGGCCTACGGCTGTCTTGTCTTCGTAGTAGCCAGTGGTGTAGATGCCAAGCGTTCCAATCAAAGAATTGTCAACACGATAACCAGCATCACTATGAACAGCCATATATAGTTCGATGGGCACATATAGTCCGCTGTCGCCCTTGAGATAGTTGCTGCCCTTTGCCAAGTAGTTCATCGCGAAGGGTCGGGTGTTCACATCGTCTCTTCCATCGTCGTTGCCTCTTCTTGAATAGACGCTGTCGGGCATTCCGTACCATTGAGCCGAATAGCGTGCAGCCTCGAGGCATCGTGGCAAATCGCTGCTGATGGGCAAAGCCATCGTGGAGTCGCCACGGACGATGTTGCCCATTCCGCCTCCAAATCGTACGGCATCTGCGGTCACAACGCCTTTGTGTTCGCTCAGGTTGGAGAGTGTTACGCAGTTGTCCTCGCTCTTTCCTTTCGTGAAATGGAACGTGCCGAGATAGACCCAAGTGCCTCCGCCCATTTGCTGATTCACGCGGAATCTTGTTGCAATGCCGCCGTGCTTAACGGTATAATTGGCATCGGGAATGCTGTTTGGCAAAGTCTGATAAGAGACATAGACAGCATAGTCGTCTTCGACAAGTATTTCGGGAATCCAGACAACATCGCTGGTCGTCTTTAAGCTTTGGGTTGCTTCTGTCACCTGATAAGTGCCTTTTTGGAAAGGATTCTCGCCGTTCTCGTAGCCTTCTTGATTATTGGCAAACCCCTTGCCGCCATATTGCCAATGGTACTTGCTGACGCGCTCTTCGTAGCGGCTGCCGTCGTTGATAACGTCATTGTCGATAATGATTTCCTGCTTCTGCCAGTCGCGTTCTCTTGGTGTGAACACAACAGCTCCGGCATTCTGGAGCATCGGAATCAGGTAGGGAACAACGAAGGTTTGCGTGAAGAGGTCTTCTGTGGTGCAGAAGAGCCTTGGCCGCTGCCACAACCATTCCTTTTGGTTGAAATTGAAGTATTTGCCGTGGCTCTGACAAACGCCAAGGTGCCTGCCAAGCAAACCTTTCTTGATGGAGTAGGGACGACTGAGCGGAGTGACCCATGGATCGTCCTTGAAGAGTTCGCGTTTATAGACGCGGGATGTGTCGGGCTTTTCCTGCATATACGTCGGGATGAGCTGCTCGATGGGCGTACCTGCGGAACAGATGGTCAGTTCGTAGGTGTTGAAAGGTGCGGGCAAACGGCGCTTCACCTCTGTATAAATGGTTCCTACGGATTGTGGAGTGAGCGGTGCTGCGATGAGGTTGTTGCTCAGCAGAATCGTCATTTGCTTTGCCTCCGCGTTTGTCTGTATGTCTTCTATTGTAAGCTTTCCGAGGTTAGGGAAGTCGGGGTTGGTGTATCCTGCGAAGAATTCGCGAAGGTTGGAAAGCCCATTGTCCTGAGCTAATAAAAGGTGAAAGGGTAAAAAGGTGAAAAGGTAAAGAAGAAGTGCCAGTCGTTTCATTCTGTGAAGTTATATGTTAATTGTATAATTGTCAAATTGTGAGATAGTCAAATTGTAAATTGTTTCGGGTGCAGGCCCTTGAAGTCTTTGAAGTATTCCTTGATTTCCTTCATCTGCCCCTCGATGTCGCCATTGGGGATGATGGTCTTGGTGCAGACGATACGCCTTTCGGCATAGTCGAGGCCGTAAAGGAGGATGGGTATTTCTGCTTTCATGGCTATGTAGTAGAAGCCCTTCTTCCATTCCGGCTGTGCTTTCCTTGTGCCTTCTGGAGTAATGCAAAGGCGGAACTTGTCTGCCTTCTTCGCCTGTTCTGCTATGATGTCCGTTGAGCGCATCTGCTTGCTGCGATAGACAGGAATGCCGCCAAGCCTGCGCATCAGAATGCCCATCGGCCAAAAGAACCACTCCTTCTTCATCAGGAAGTCGCAGTGGAAACCCTTTGCACGGCTATAGAGGTTGCCGACGATGAAGTCCCAGTTGCTTGTGTGGGGAGCAAGGGCGACGATGCATTTGTCGGGCAAGGGTTCGGTTACTTCTTCCTTGAAGTGAAACCAACCGAAGAGAAGCCTATTGCTAAAAGATTGAAAGAGTGAAAAGGTGAAAAGGTGAAAAGACGCCATTTCTTCAACTTTTTAATTTTTCAACGTTTCAAAGGTTCTGTATCTGGTCAACAATCTCGTCGGTGCGTTTTTGCATGTCGTCCTTCAGCTTCGTGAAGAAGAGTTTCGTGCTGCCAGGTTCAACATACGAAAGGCGGCCAATCAGGTCGCTTTGCATCTTGAAGATGCCGAGCATAACATTCTCAATGTCCTGAGTGTTTTCCTTCTTGCTATACCCTGCAGCAGCGATACATTCTGCCAGCAGTTCTCCGCAGAGGTAATTGATTTGTTTTTTCAGGTCTTTACGTTTCATTTTAGGGTGTTTTTTTGCGATAAGTATCTTAGACGAAGTCAAAGATAAGGTATTTTTCTTATTTGACAAACAAAAACATCAAAAAACTTTTTCTTTTTTTCAGGTTATTTCATTTTCCTGTTGAGTTTTTGAATATATCGAGCCTTCCGAATAGACTTAACGTGCCTCGTTGCCAAACGAGACGTGTGTCGTCGCCCAACTACACGTGTGTCGTTTGGCAACGAGACGTGTAAAGTAAGAAACTCACAAAGTCATAGTATAACAGGAAGGGTTTTGGGAACTGCAAGAGAGGAGTTCAGAGATACGATAAAAATGTAACAGAAGTATAACATAAACAAACAATACCACTAATAATACTATATGGTAATAATAATATAATTAATTAATAATCAAATAATTATAATTTGTGCCCTTATATCGCAAAAAGCTTCCTGTTATACTATGACTTTGTGAGTTTGTGACTTCGCGGAGCCTCGCACAAAGCCAGCACTATCGTCCAAAACTCACAATTAACTCACCGAATTGTGATTATTCAAATCCAACATTACAAACATTTTCCTCCACAAAATTTTGTTGTTATACAAATTCTCCGTATCTTTGCCAAAGATTTATTAACCAATAAACCATTTGATTATGAAGAGATTTATCCTTTCGCTCGTTGTCACCCTGATGGGGACTCTGGGCTTGTTTGCACAATCGGACTTGGTGGCTACGCTCAGCCACGGAGCCAACATTACCGAGTATTATGGTGCAGATGCGCTTTCGGAAGCATACGCAGCAGCCGAACAAGGCGATGTGATAACGCTGTCAAGCGGAACATTCACCGCCGTAACTATTGAAAAAGCCATTACGGTGCGAGGAGCAGGCATGTTTCCGAATGGCGTTAACTCACCTACCTATTTAATAGGCTCATTTAATGTTATCCTATCAGATACAGATATTAAAACCCTTACATTGGAGGGGATTAATTGTAAAAACAATGTATTTTTTGGGTCTCCCGATGGGAATGTTCCTTCGGCTATGATTACAAAATGTTATTTCAAGGAGGTAGGTTCCCGTAACGTTTCTCTTCATTTTATTCATTGCATTTTCCAAGGTGATAGTAGTGTTACTAGTTACGGAATTGCTGCTTTCTGTCTTGGCGGAGATGTGGTACAAAACACATTTGTTCGCTGTGACGAATGTGTGGTTATGAAGGCTTATACAGGTGACAATGGTGACAATGTAACTGTATGTAAGTTCGATTTCCACAATTGTATTGTATGGTCTTCACGCCTTCATGATTCTTCTCTTCAAAATTGCATTATTGTTGGTGATTACCGTTTTGATACTTCAAATTGTGTCAGAAACTGTGTGTTTTTCACTAATAATAGTAATTTTGTTGGTAAAAATAATAACATTTATGTAAATGAGAACGAGAGTTCATTTAGTAAAAACGGACTTCCATCATCATATATTACGGAGCAAACTTCTTTCGAGTTGACTGACGAAGCCGCTGCAACTTATCTTGGCAACGACGGCACACAAGTAGGTATCTATGGAGGGGCAATGCCTTTCAATCCTACGCCCTCTACATCGCAACTGAAGAAGTTCAACGTGAACAGCACCACCGACGACGGCAAGCTGAAAGTGAGCATTGATGTGGAATGATTAAGATGCTTGGCCTTATGCGAAAGATTTGGTTATTACTTGTCTCGCTGGCTGCTGCCATTGCAGCCAGGGGACAGACAGCCTATGGCTACCGTTTCTGGACGGACAACGACATAGGCACACAAGCTCTTGGCGAAGCCGTCGGAGAGAAGAACTTCGACCTTAACATAAGTTCTCTGAAGTCGGGGCTTCATGCCCTGCACATGCAGGCTCGTACCGCAGACGGAGGATGGAGTCCTGTCTGCACCCGCTACTTCTTCAAGGCGGAACAAGCATCCCCCATGACTGCCCGCTACTGGTTCGACAACAACCCGACAACGCTCCATGAAGGCGTCGCTACGTCGGGCCTCATTGACCTCGACATCAGTCGCCTTGCATCAGGGCTTCATGCCGTACACTATCAGATGCTTGGCGCACAGGGCGATGTCTCGTCTGTTCATACCCGCTACTTCTTCAAGACGGAGCAGGCTTCCCCTATGACTGCCCGCTATTGGTTCGACAACGACCCGTTGACACTCCATGAAGGCATCGCTACGTCGGGCCTTATCGACCTCGACATCAGCCGCCTTGCCACAGGGCTTCATGCCGTACACTATCAGATGCTTGGCGCACAGGGCGATGTCTCGTCTGTCCATACCCGCTACTTCTTTGTTGACCAGTTGCAGATAAGTTCGCTATTGGCTCTGATTGGCATTGACAGCGAAGAGCCGAAGGAGTATGCCTTGAGCGAAGAGGACATTATTATCGATGTGTCGGCGTTGTCCGTCGGTTGGCACGACCTGCACGTCGCCCTGGCGGAAAGCAACGGGCGTGTCCTCGAATGCAAGACGCTGAAGATAAACATCCCATTCCCCACGGCAACAATCACCATCAGTATGGCAGGCGAGGGCACTTACTGCTTTGACCACGACCTCGACTTCAGTCAGTCGAATGACATCAGAGCGTACATCGCCAGCGGTTACTTCCCGCAGACAGGTCATGTTCTGCTCACACGCGCCCTCGAAGTGCCTGCCGGAACAGGCATTGTGGTGAGGGGCGAACAGGGGACATACAAGGTGCCTTTCGGCGAATCATCGGCCTACTATCTGAACTTGCTTGTTGGCAACGTGGAACGGACAACAGTACAGCCTACGGAAGGAAGCTATGTCAATCTCCTCTTGACAGAGGGCGCAGACGGTCTTGGCTTCTATCCCGTCACCTCGCCAGTCGTTCTGGAAGCCAACAGCGCACGCCTACAACTGCCCGCCAACCTTTTTAGCAGCGGAAGTAACGTCAAGATTGCTTACGAAGAAGATGCCGACGGTATCATAGATGTTACAGGGAACGCGGATTTCACAACGGACATAAGGGACGTATATGACCTTCAAGGCCGCCGACAGAATGCTCCGCAGCGTGGCATCAACATCATCCGTATGAATGATGGCACTACTAAAAAGGTTTTGATTAAGTAAGTGCAAAGCCTTTTGGACAGACAGAAACGAGGATGTGTCATAATTAAAACAACGGATTATACAGATTTGACGGATTAGCTATTGTTTCAAACCACGAATTGCACGAATTGCACGAATTATAATGGTAAGTCAAGGGCGTAGCCAATTCGTGTAATTCGTGCAATTCGTGGTTAGAATAAAACAAGTCTTTGTTAACACTCAATCCGTGCAATCTGTGTAATCCGTTGTTTTGTGACACATTCTTTGTTGTTGATGAGCGGTTTTACCAGATGGTGACACGCTTCTCCTTAGGCACGAACATCAGGTCGGCTTCCGTAATGCCAAAGGCGTCGTACCAAGCATCGATGTGCGGCATTTGGCCGTTCACACGCCACATTCCTAACTGGTGCGGGTCACTCTTTACACGCTTCTGAATCTCTTCATCGCGGATGTTCTGTCCCCAGACATTTGCGTAGGCGAGGAAGAAACGCTGTTCGGGCGTGAAGCCGTCGATGGTTTCTAAGGGCGCATCCTTTGTGGCGTTCTTAAAGGCTTGGAAGGCTACCATCAGGCCTCCGTGGTCGGCCATATTCTCGCCAAGTGTGAGGGAACCATTGGCGTGAAGCCCGGGCATTACCTCGATGCTGTCGTGGAACTCACGCATCACTTGGATGCGCTCCTCGAATTGCTTCGTGTCCTCTTCGCTCCACCAAGTAACGAGGTTTCCGTTCTTGTCGTACTTGCTGCCCTGGTCGTCGAAGCCGTGCGTCATTTCATGTCCGATGACTACGCCGATTGCTCCGTAGTTGAAGGCGTCGTCGGCCTGCATATCGAAGAAGGGAGGCTGCAAGATGCCTGCGGGGAAGCAGATTTCGTTGGTCGTTGGGTTGTAGTAGGCGTTCACCGTCTGCGGCGTCATATACCATTCGTCGCGGTCAACAGGCTTGTTGAGCTTGGTGCGAATCATGTCCTTAATCTCCCATTCGCCCACGGCAAGCATATTCCTAAGATAGCTGTCGCCAATCTCGAGGTCGCTGTAATCTTTCCACTTGTTTGGGTAACCCACCTTAACATAGAAGGCATCAAGCTTCTCACGGGCAACCTTCTTTGTCTCATCGCTCATCCAGTCCTGAACATCAATGCGCTCGCCAAGTGCAACTTGCAAGTTGGCAATGAGCTTCTCCATGCGCTTCTTTGCTTCAGGCGGGAAATACTTGGCGACATAGAGCTGGCCGAGTGCTTCGCCGAGACCACCTTCAACAGCAGAAACGGCACGTTTCCAACGCGGACGGTCTTCCTCCTTGCCGCTCATCACCTTGCCGTAGAAGCCGAAGTTCAAAGCGCGACTTTCATCATCAATGTAGGACGAAACCATGTCGAGGGCGTGCCACAGGTAGATATTCTGCTGGGCTTCTGGCGTCTCTTCCGCCAGTACCTTTTCCACTTCGTGAATGGCAAGAGGCTGACCGAGGCAGACTTCCTTCACATCCTCCATGCCGAAGTTCTGGAAGTAGCCGTCCCAATTGATGCCAGGGAACTCTTTCAGAAGCTCTTCATAGGAGAGTTTGTTGTAGTTGGCCTCTGGGTCGCGAAGCTCTGTGCGGCTCTTGCTCGCATAAGCAATGCGTGTCTCGATGCGAAGCACATCTTCGCTGATGCGCTTGGCATCTTCCTCTTTGAAACCTTGGTGCTGGCAGAGGTCAACGATGTATTGCTGGTAAGCCTTGCGGATTTCCTGTGTCCTCGGGTCTTGGTCAACATAGTAATCCTTTTGACCGAGCGTCAATCCGCCTTGGAAGATGGAAACGAGGTTGTTCTTTGAGTCTTTCTCGTCGGCACCGATATACATACCGAAAAGTCCGGGCACGCCTTGCCTCTGCATTCGCGGCCAAACCTCTGCAATCCAATCCACAGCAATTTCGGGGGAACTCTGGTACCCGTCACAAAGCAGGAACTCTTCGAGCGCACCCCAATAGTGCTCGTTCAGGTTCACGCTGTCCATTGCAGAGTTGTAGAGGTCGGCAATTTTCTGCTCGATAGAACCCTTTTCATTCTCCTTTGCTGAGACTTCTTCGATGAGTGAGCGCAGACGTTTGTTGTTGTCCTCCTCTAGTTGGTCAAACGAACCGAAGCGGCTATATTCAGCCGTCAGGGGATGAGCTTTTTGCCAGCCGCCTGTTGCATACATGTAGAAGTCTGTTCCAGGCAGATAAGTTGAGTCGAGATTGGCGAGGTCAATACCCGATGCCAGTTGCTTGCCACCAGGGGTGCAAGCCGCAGCCATTGCCGTAAGAGCAAAGGCCATCAAATAATTTTTCTTCATTTTCTTTCTCTTTTTTCGATATTTCGTTATTTCGACATTTCGACGTTTCCTCCCCCTTCGGGGGAGTTAGAAGGGGCCTTTATATTAGTGCCTCCCATTCCTCTTCGGCTTGTTTGAGTTGCGCTTTCAGTCTTCCGTGCTTTTCGTAGAGCGAGACATCTTGGCTGCCTTCGGGCGTTGACATTTGGTCTTCGAGGATGCGGATGGCAGCTTCAAGCTGTGTCACCTTATCTTCGGCTTCTTGCAGGGCTTTCTCTTTGCGCTTCTGTTCGCGGGCAAGGGCTTTCTGTTCGGCATATGTAAGTGAAGAGTGAAGAGTGAAGAGTGAAGAATCAGAGTTACTTTTGCCTTCTGATTGGTTACTATTATTCTTCACTCTTCGTTCTTCGTTCTTCACTTTTTCTGTCCAATCGTAGATGCCTCCCAAATGCTCTCTCACCTTTCCACCGCCGAACTCATAGACTTTCGTTACAAGGCCGTCGAGGAACTCGCGGTCGTGGCTCACCACGATAACTGTACCGTCGAAGTCGCGGATGGCTGCCTTCAGCACATCCTTCGAGCGCATATCAAGATGGTTCGTGGGTTCGTCGAGGATGAGACAATTGACAGGTTCCAGCAGCAACTTTATCATAGCAAGCCGTGTCCGTTCACCTCCAGAAAGGAACTTCACCTTCTTGTCGCCTGCCTCGCCACCAAACATGAATGCTCCGAGAATGTCTCTAATCTTAAGGCGAATGTCGCCCCTTGCTACTCGGTCAATTGTCTCAAAGACAGTAAATTCGCCTTCGAGCAATTGCGCTTGGTTCTGTGCAAAATAACCAATCTGCACATTATGTCCGACCTTGAGCGTGCCGTCGAAGGGAATCTCGCCCATGATGCACTTTACGAGCGTTGTCTTGCCTTCGCCGTTTCGTCCTACAAAAGCCACCTTCTCGCCTCTTCGAATAGTCAGGTTCACGTTCTTGAAGACGCAATGGTCGCCGTAGCTCTTGCCCACTTCGTCGCAGATGATTGGGAAGTCGCCGCTGCGCATTGAGCAAGTGAACTTGAGGCGAAGAGCACTATTGTCCACCTCATCCACTTCGATAGGCACAATCTTCTCTAACTGCCTTATCTTCTGCTGAACCTGAATTGCTTTCGTGGCTTGATAGCGGAAACGCTCAATGAAGGCCCGAGCATCGGCAATCTCCCTTTGCTGGTTCTCCAACGCCCGAAGCTGCTGCTCCCGACGCTCTGCATGAAGTTTGACGTACTCGTCATATTTGACCTTATAGTCGTATATCTTTCCGCAACTAATCTCGATGGTTCGGTTCGTTACATTATTTATAAATGCGCGGTCGTGACTGACAAGCACAACGGCATTTGCGCTTGTTGCAAGGAAGTTCTCGAGCCACTGAATGCTGTCAATGTCGAGGTGGTTCGTCGGCTCGTCAAGCAGAAGAACATCGGGATGCTGAAGCAAAAGCTTCGCCAATTCGATACGCATTCGCCAACCGCCGCTGAACTCGCTTGTGGGTCTGTCGAAGTCCTCTCTTCGGAAGCCAAGACCCTGCAAGGTACGTTCCAATTCTGCTTGATAGTGGGTGCCTCCCATCATTTGGAAGTGCTCGTTGAGATGCGTGAAGCGTTCCACGAGCGCCATATATGCTTCGCTCTCGTAATCAGTGCGTTCTGCAAGCTGATTATTGAGACGCTCCAACTCTTCTTCTGTCTCTGTGATGTGTTCGAAGGCACGTTCAGCCTCTTCCCTTACGGTGCGTTCATCAGTCAACACCATCACCTGCGGAAGGTAGGCAATCGTGGCATCTTTCGGTACGCTGACTGTTCCACTTGTGGGTTGCTGGAGGCCAGCGATAATCTTCAGCATTGTACTCTTGCCAGCACCATTCTTGCCAACAAGTGCAATGCGGTCGTGGTCGTTGATGACGTAGCTGATGTCATTGAAGAGCGGCCGAGCACTGAACTCAACACTTAAATTGTCTATTGATACCATATTACGGGTCGCAAAGGTACGAAAAAAAATGAAGAATGAATACCAAAGTCACAAATAAATGGGCAATATGGACAAAAGATTAAAGAAAAATCCTTATTTTTGCAGAACAGTTTCAATAATTATATAGCGCTTATGTTAAGAAGAACATTTCTGAAAAGCAGTATGGCCGGTGCCGTTTTGCTCGTTAATCCTGTCGAAGTTCTTGGGAACTCTCCATCGGAGAAGTCACAAGGAAGTAGCAATTCAACCATCAAAACTCCAGTAAAGGATGATGATTTCCATCTTGGAATGGCTGGCTACACCTTCCATAAGTTCGACCTCGACACCACACTCGCCTTTATGAAGAAAATTGATGTGCATTACCTGTGCATCAAGGACTTCCATCTTCCTCTTGATGCTGATGCAGAGGCAATTGCTGCTTTCAAGGAGAAACTTGCGGCTTCAAATGTCATTGGCTATGCTGTCGGCCCTATCTATATGAAAGATGTGGCAGCTGTAGATAAGGCTTTTGCTTATGCTCAGCGTGTTGGCGTTGATTTGATTGTTGGTGTTCCTGGAGTTTGGGGCGATACGGTTCCCAGCAAAGAGGTGCTCGACCGCGTTGAACAGAAGGTTCGCGAGACAAACATCCGCTACGCCATTCATTTGCATGGGCCAGATATGCCGCTCTATCCTGATGCAACTTCTATTTGGGAAGATGTAAAAGACCGTGACCCTCGGATGGGAATGTGCCTCGACATTGGTCATAACCTTCGCTATGGAAGTGATTCGATTCGCGACCTGAAGCGTTACGCAAAACGTGTCTTCGACATTCATTTGAAGGACGTCACAGCTCCTACAAAGGCGGGCACAGCGGCAGAGTTGGGCAGAGGCATCATCGACTTCCCTCTGTTCATCAAGATGCTTCGGAAGGTTGGCTACAAAGGTTCGGTTAGCTTAGAGTACGAAAAGGACATGAGCGACCCCTTCATCGGCATTGCCGAGAGCGTGGGCTACTTCAAGGCTGTGCAGCAGACAACTCGATAAAGTGTCTCTTGCAACTTAACCGACAAGGCTGAGTTGCTTTTCCTTTATGAGCTTGCGCAGATTGATAAGGGCATAGTGCATACGGCCAAGGGCTGTGTTAATGCTTACGCCGGTCAAATTTGCTATCTCCTTGAAAGAGAGGTCGTCGTAGAAACGCATTAGGATGACTTCGCGCTGAGGTTCAGGCAGATAGTCCAACAAACGACGGATTGATTCGCGCCTTTGGCTGTCAATCATTTTCTCTTCGTGAGTTGCTTCGCTCAACCTAAGGCTGTTGAGGGCCTTGGGCTTCACCTGGTCTTCGCGGACGGTGTAATTCGTTTCGCTTTCCCGGCTCTTGTCAATAACGAGGTTGTGGGCGATGCGAGTGAGCCAGGCACTGAATTTGCCGTTTGTCTGGTATTTATGTGAGCGGATAGCAACGATGGCACGCTGGAACGTGTCCTGAAAGAAATCATTGGCAGCGTCGCTGTCTTTCACCAAGAAGAGTATATAGGAATAAATATACGCTTGATGACGCTCAAGCAAAATGTCAAATGCACTGTCGTTACCTTCTTCATACAATTGGACCAACTCATGGTCGGTCATTGCAGATAAGTTATTCATTACGTCTCAAAACTTTGGTTTAGGAGTAATGTTTGTCGATAGGCAATCGGTTTTAGTGCGTTAATTATTGATTTGACGGTGCAAAGTAACAGGTTTTTCTTTATTCTTGCAAGTTTTTTTATCTTTTTTTTGCAAATTATGCAACGAATAAGCTCAATCTGAAGGCAGTTTTGCACAAAAAGGCGTATCTTTGTGCAAGAAATGTTAAGAAGTTTAAGACGAGAGTTGGATTATGAATAGCAGAGAAGAAAAGTTGCAGGCTTTTGGCCGTTTGCTTGATGTGATGGACAATTTGAGGGAGAAGTGTCCGTGGGACCACAAGCAGACAAACGAGAGCCTTCGCCCCAATACGATAGAAGAAACTTTTGAGCTTTGTGATGCCCTGCTGAAGGACGATGTCCCGAACATCGAGAAGGAGCTGGGTGATGTGTTGCTGCATATCGTTTTCTATGCCAAGATAGCAAGTGAAAAGGGACAGTTCGACATAGCCGATGTCTGCAACAAGCTTTGCGACAAGCTCATCTTCCGGCACCCTCATGTCTATGGCGATGCTGTGGCAAAGACAGCGGGGGATGTCGTGATGGCTTGGGAACAGATAAAGCAGAAGGAAAAGGACGGCAACAAGACTGTACTTGGCGGCGTGCCACACTCCTTGCCGTCGCTCATCAAGGCCTATCGCATTCAGGACAAAGCCCGTGCCGTCGGCTTCGATTGGGACAAGAAGGAGGATGTCTGGGACAAGGTGCGGGAAGAGCTTGGCGAACTTCAGGCAGAACTGATGAAGGAGGACAACGTTGAGAAGCAGACGGCAGAGTATGGCGATTTCCTCTTCAGCCTTATCAATGCTGCAAGGCTCTATCACATCAATCCCGACAATGCTCTTGAGCATACGAACCAGAAGTTCATCCGTCGCTTCAACTATGTTGAGCAGAAGGCAAAGGAGCAGGGCTTGCAGCTCAAGGAAATGACACTTGCCCAAATGGATGCCCTTTGGAACGAAGCAAAAGAAATGGAGTAGGGCGGAAGCGAATGCGGAAGAAGGTTATAGTAATTGGAGCTGGGGTGGCAGGCTTGTCTGCCGCGTTCTATTCAAGGCGCAAGGGGTATGATGTAACTGTTTATGAACAGGGAAACTGCCCCGGTGGTGTTTCTACCAGCTGGGTTCGTCGCGGCTTTACCTTCGACGGCGGCATTCATTGGCTGGTGGGCACATCTGCCCGTTTCCAGCCTTTTCATAAAAGATGGTTAGAGACAGGGGCGCTACAGGCAAACAATCAAGTGATTTGTGCCGACCCTGTGTTCGAGTTCAGAAGCGGTGACGTCACCCTGCACCTTTGGCGCGACATAGACCGACTGATACAGGAACTCGTGGCATTTGCCCCGGAAGACCGCAAAGCAATCCTTTCCCTTCGCCGCCATGTCAGAATCATCGGTACTTATATGCCTGCGCCGCAAGGACTTGGGGATTGGCTTAAGAGGATATACAGGCTGCCCGTTTTTGTTCCGGTGATAACCCGTCTGCTGCGCACATCTACGGGGCAGTATGTTGAGCGGTTCAGGAATCCGTATGTCAAGGAAATGCTTTCCGCTGTTCTTAATCTGGAACAGAATGCTCTCTCGCTTGTCGGCACTTTGGTCGGATACGTTCTCGGAGACAGCGGATACCCGTCGGGCGGGTCACGCCGCTTGGCTGAAAACATGGAGCAGACAGTCTTGCAGGCAGGTTGCAAGATTGTCTATCGAAAGAAAGCGGAGAAAATCTGCATCGAGGAAGGCCGTGTGAAAGGCGTGATGGTGGATGGTGCCCTGCAACCGGCGGACTATGTGATTGTGGCGATGGATACCTGTACGGCTTTGCGTACGCTTTTCGACAAGCCATTGCAGGAGAAATGGGCAAGGAAACTCATGAAAAATGTGGATTCGGAACAATGCTCGCTTCTCTCTCTTGGCGTGAATAAAGACCTGAGCTACCTGCCTTCTGCCCTGCGCATTCACTTGAAGGAACCTGTGACGATGGCAGGCCAAGCTTATACAACGCTCTGGGTGTATCATTATAGCAGTCAGGATGGTTATGCCCCTGAAGGATGCTCATCGCTGACAGTTCTCTTCCAAGGCGACACCTACGATTACTGGAATGCCGCCAAAGACGACGGTACTTATTTGGCCAAGAAGCAGGAGTTCGTGCAGACAGCTCTGCGTCTTCTGGAAACCTACCTTCCCGAAATAGAAGGCTGTGTTGCTGTGACAGACCTTGCCACGCCCGTCACATACGAGCGCTATTGCAATTGCTTTAGGGGAGGATATATGAGTGTCTGGCGAGCCAAGCAAAACCCTTTCAATGTTCCGGCCACGAGCAAGAGTGTGAAGGGCTTGCGTTTTGCCGGAATGAGAACCTTTATGTCCGGCGGTTTGCCTGTTTCCGTCGAAAGTGGCTACAAGGCTGCAAAGTCTTTGTAGGATGCCGTGCTTCGGCTATTGGTTATTGGTTAACCAATAACCAGACAAAAAGCCAGGGGACTCGGAACGGGCAGAAAAAATGAAGAGCAGAAAGCCTGTTTGGGGCAAATCTGCTCTTCTACCGAAACGATCTTTTTACCTTAAAAGCTTATATTTCTTATTTCGGTTTGTTGTTACCTTGTCTGTTCTGTTCTCCGCCGAAATCTTCGAGCATCTTTCTGTGGAAGCGGTCTTCGGCACACATGGCCCGATACACTTTTGCAGGCGAAACAGCTGTGCACAATTTCTTGTAATAGCTTACTTCCAGCTGAGCCATTTCTACGCCTAAGTCCTTAATCTTCTGTATGGCGATGGCGAAGTCTTTGTCGTCGGCATCTGCTTGCGGAGCGTTCTTCTTGAGCCTGAAGATGTTGTGCTGCAACTGGCGCTGCTTGGCTTTCATCTCGAAGTAAATGGGATAGAAAGCTTGTGCTTCGGCTGTGGTGAAACCCGCTTCTTGGGTGACATAGCTCTCCAGCTTTGCCTTGAACTCTTGCGGATTGAACTTGCCTCGCTGCTGTGCCATTGACAATTGGGCATTGAGCAATCCGCCAAGTAGCATGATAAATATCGCAATCTTCTTTTTCATAATCCCGAATCTTTTTCCTTAAACTAATCAGCTTCTGTCAGGTACGAGGCAATGCTCATGTTGTCAATCATGGAATAGTCGAGCGCATCCTCAATGTACTGGATGTCTTCCGTCTCGGCTATTTGCTGTTGGTAGCTCTTCTCGAAGAGCAGGCCTCCTGTTGCCACACAGCCGGCAAGTACCGCCGCTGCTGCCCATCGATAAATGATACGTTGCCGTTTCCTTTTGGCAATGCGACTTGTGACTTTGTCCGTCAGGGTTTCGAAGTAGCCTTCAGGAACCGTGAAAGGCCTTTCTGCACCGAAGCGCGAAAGAAGCTTTGCCTCCAGCTCTTCCAACGACACTTGGCCGCTGTCCGTTGCCTGTTTCTTATAGTCTGTTGTCTTCATCTTTTACCTGTTTGATATGTTTTTGTTCGAAAGGTTTAATCAAGTGCATCAAAAAAAGCAGAAATTTTCCTGACGGCATGGTGATAGGATGCTTTCAGGGCACCGATGCTTGTGCCGAGCAGGTCGCTCATGTCCTCGTACTTCATCTCGTCGAAGTATTTGAGGTTGAAGACGAGTTTCTGCTTGTCGGGCAAGGTGTTGATGGCTGTCTGGAACTGCTTCTGCACCTCGTCGCCGTCGAAGTAGCTGTCCGAAGCAAGTACATCTGCCAAGCTCATATCGCCTTGATTGAGGCTGAGGGTTTGCTTCTTCTTTGCGAGGTGGTTGAGCGACTCGTTGATGGCGATGCGGAAAAGCCAAGTCTGAAGGCGCGACTCTCCGCGAAAGCTGTCCAGTGCGCTCCAAGCCTTGATGAAGGTGTTCTGGAGCACATCGTCGGCATCATCGTGCACCACAACCATTCTGCGTATCTGCCAATACAGCGGCTCCTGGAACTCGCGCACCAAGAGTGTAAAGGCCGCTTCCTTCTTGGATGGGTCACGCAACTGATTATAGAGTGCTTTCTCGTCTATCATCAACAAGAGTGTTACCTTTTACTTATATAGACAAGCTCAACGACAAAAAGTTTAACCGGGTTTTAAGGCAAAAAAATAATGATTATCCGCAAAGATACCACCAAAGACGCCCCAGAGGGGCAAGACAAAGGTAGCCTGCCATTTCAATGGCTGGTAAATATAGACAGCAATATGAGGCGTGCCGTAGGTACGCGACATATTCCTGCCTCCGATGTCG
>JAEEGL011094244.1_pt1 | contig 29151 bp, 22 predicted proteins | sample 9134231 | NCBI WGS metagenome assembly JAEEGL01 (sample SAMN16246548, study PRJNA631951) | gut metagenome | biome: gut microbiome; feature: rumen; material: fiber-attached | host: Bos | place: Iran: Karaj | collected 2018-10 | reverse complement strand
TTAAGCAGGTAATGGATCAGTATGCACCAGAGAGAATCCTCATTGAACCTTCAGGTGTAGGTAAGCTTTCAGACGTTATGAGAGCAATTCAGAACATTGCAGAAGGCTCATCAGAAATGGAACTTAACAGCGCTGTTACAGTAGTTGATGTTTCCAAGGCTAAGGTTTATATCAAGAACTTTGGTGAGTTCTTTATTAATCAGATTGAGAATGCAGGTACTGTTATTCTTACCAGAACAGACAAGGCTGATCAGAAGAAGATAGAGGAAGCTGTAGAGCTTATTCGCCAGCATAATGACAAGGCTACTATTATCACAACTCCTCTTGATCAGATCACAGGAAAAGAAATCCTTGATACTTTTGAAGGTAATAATGACCTTGAGGCAGAGCTTCTTAAGCAGGTAATGGAAGAGGAAGAGCATCACCATCATCACCATCATCATGGAAGCCACAAGACTGTTGCAGAGGATGGATCTGTTGTTTACAGTGCTCACCATGACGATGACGACGATGATGACGAATGTTGCTGTCACCATCACCATGACGATGATGAAGATGAGCATGAGTGTTGCCATCACCATCATCACGATGATGAAGATGAGGATGAGCATGAGTGTTGCCATCACCATCATCACGATGATGAAGATGAGGATGAGCATGAGCATCATCACCACCATCATCACGACGATGAAGATGAGGATGAGCATGAACATCATCACCACCATCATGATGAAGATGAAGACGAGCATGAGCATCATCACCACCATCATCACGACGATGAGGATGAGCACGAGCATCATCACCATCATGACCATGATCATGCAGCTCATGATGTATTCACCAGCTGGGGCATGGAAACACCACTTAAGTATTCCAAGGATGAGATTGAGAAGATGCTTGGACAGCTTGAGGATGAAGAGAAATACGGAATTGTCCTTCGTACAAAGGGTGTCGTTCCTACAGCAGATGGCAAGTGGATTGAGTTTGATTACGTTCCTGGAGAGGCTGATGTCAGAGATGGCGCTGCTGATGTAACAGGTAAGTTCTGTGTCATCGGTTCTCAGCTCAAGGAAGAGAATCTTGAAAAACTGTTCCGCAGACTGTAATTGTTTATGAATACCGGTGCGCCTGTTGGCGCAGCGGTATTTGGTGTTATATATGATTAGGAGAGCTAAATTGAAACCGGTATATATTATTAATGGATTTTTGGACAGCGGTAAGACAGACTTTTTCCGCTATACAATTGCACAGCCTTACTTCAGGACAAAAGGAAAGACCCTTTTGATCGTTTGCGAAGATGGCGAGAATGATTATGAGGAGAAACTCCTCAAATCTACTAACACAGTTGTAGAGAGAATAGAAGAAGAGGAAGATTTTAATCCTGATGCACTTGTAGCACTTGATGCCAAGCATAATCCGGAGCGTATTCTTGTTGAGTACAATGGTATGTGGAACTTCAAGAATATGAGACTTCCTGTAATGTGGAATCTTGAACAGCAGATTACTGTTATTGATGCTTCAAGTTTTGAACTGTATTTTAACAATATGAAATCTCTTCTTGCTGAGCAGATCCGCAATTCAGATCTTATTCTTTTCAACAGATGTGATGGAATAGAAGATCTTGCATCTTATAAGAGAAATGTCAAGGCAATCAACCAGAAGGCAGATATTATTTTTGAGGACAAGAATGGCGAGGTTGACGTAACTCTTGATGAAGATCTTCCATTTGATCTAAATGCAAATCCTATAGATCTCAACAACTATGGCTATGGAATGTTTTATCTTGATGCTCTTGATCATGTTGAGAGATATGAGGGCAAGACTGTCAGATTTAAAGGTATGGTACTCAAGCCTGAGGAGTTCCCTGATAACAGATTTGTTCCGGGTAGAATGGCTATGACATGCTGCGCACAGGATATGCAGTTCCTTGGCTTTGCCTGTGAATATGACGATGTTAAATCACTCGAAGAGAAGGATTGGGTACTTGTTACAGCCAAGGTTGTTAAGGAATATGTACCTGAGTATCAGGGTGAGGGCCCCGTACTCAAGGCTATTTCTGTTGAGAAGACAAGCGCACCTGATAATCAGGTAATAGATTTCTCTAATCCGGAGCAGTAAACAATTAACAGGGGGGACTAATGTTTAACTATAATCCACCACAGTGGCTTTTTCTTTTTTACTTCTACAGTTTTTGTGGATGGTGTTGGGAATCAGTTTACGTATCAGTATTAGAAAAAAGAGTAGTTAATAGGGGCTTTATGAGAGGCCCCTTTTTGCCTTTATATGGATGCGGCGGGATAATGATGCTTGTTGTATCCAAACCTTTTTATGACAATTTTCTGCTTGTTTACATAGCCGGATGCATAGGTGCTACCGTGCTTGAATATCTTACCGGAGTCATCATGGAAACTCTTTTTAAGGTGAGATATTGGACTTATGACCACAAGAAATTTAACTATAAAGGGTATATATGCCTTGAGTCTTCACTGTTTTGGGGCGTCTGTACAGTAGTTTTTTCTCATTTCTTACAGCTTCCAATTGAGAAGGTCCTTTTGATGCTGCCAATGGGATTTGTATCAGTGACCACAACAGTACTTACAATGCTAGTCAGCTGCGATTTTATGATCGCCTTTAAGACAGCCCTTGAACTTAGGGATTTTCTTATGTATATGGACAAGGCCAAGGAAGAACTTCGCAGAATGCAAAAACGCCTTGACGTACTCATTGCTTTCAAAGGAGAAGATGTCAAGGAAGGCATTGGCAGTAAGATTGGCGGCATAGGGAACAGTATCAGCAGCAGAGTGGAAGGATTAAGCGCAGGAATCAGCAGTGGAATTGATGTACTTGGAGCATCTCTTGAGAAATCTTTTGCCGCGTTAAGAGAAAGAATAATGCTCAACCCTGCGGATTATGTTATTTCTGCCCGTGAAGAGGCTGCTGAACTATATGCTAAATACAGGATCATAATGGATAGATTGACGCCTAGCCCTGTCAGGAACTTCTTTGAGTGGTACAAAGAGAGGACTATTATGGGTAATCCAACGATGTCCTCAGCGAGGTTTAGCTTTAGCATGGAGGAGATCAAAAACAAAGTTTGCGAGAGATGTAAGCGGACTGGTGATTCAGAAACCCAAGATAATGATGTTGAAAATGTTGGTTGATAGTAAGAAAAAGGCAATAAAAAACTCGTGTCGGTGAGAAGACACGAGTTTTATTTTTGTACTTATAAGTATTTATTATGTAAAAGTTAAGCCATCTTGTTAACAGCCTGAGCAAGACGAGAAACTTTTCTAGAAGCTGTGTTCTTCTTGAAAACGCCCTTTGACTCAGCCTTATCAATAGCTGAAGTAGCAGCAAGGAGTGCCTTAGCAGCCTCTTCCTTATTACCTGCTTCGATAGCAGTACGAACCTTCTTGATCTCTGTCTTAACAGCAGACTTGATCATCTGGTTTCTAGCAGCCTTCTTCTCATTAACTAAAATTCTCTTCTTGGCGGATTTAATATTAGCCATAATTACCTCCGATTATAATTACAAATTGTTTATTATCATGTTCGTGTGCGCATTAAGCCGGACACGGACAGTTAATGCCACATACGGATTATATTTTAGTGTAAATTCTATATACTGTCAATAGATTTTTGGTTTCTTCCATGTTATCATATGATTGTTGATTTCTATTAGGATCAGAGCGTGCGCTAGAATACGCGGTTTGATAGGTAGTAATCTGCTATACAATTATTATTTGTTAATGAGGTAATGTAAGTGAATCAGGATAGGATTAGAAATTTTTGTATTGTTGCTCATATAGATCATGGTAAATCGACTCTGGCTGACAGAATGATTGAGAAGACCGGAGTTCTGACCTTGAGAGAAATGCAGAACCAGGTTCTTGATAATATGGATATAGAGCGTGAGAGAGGAATCACGATCAAGTCTCAGGCTGTCAGAATGATCTACAAGGCCAGGGACGGACAGGAATATACCTTTAACATGATCGATACACCAGGTCATGTGGACTTTGGATATGAAGTTTCAAGATCTCTTGCAGCCTGTGATGGTGCAATTCTTGTAGTAGACGCAACACAGGGCGTAGAGGCACAGACTCTTGCCAACGTATATATGGCATTGGATCATGATCTTGATGTTTTCCCTGTAATTAATAAAATCGACCTTCCAAGTGCACAGCCACAGGAGGTTAAGGACGAGATAGAGGATGTCATCGGAATTGAGGCTCAGGACGCTCCGCTTATTTCTGCCAAGAACGGTATCGGAATCGAGGATGTTCTTGAGGCAGTTGTTCACAAGATACCTGCGCCTACAGGTGATCCTGACGGCGCCCTTAAGGCACTTATCTTTGACAGTATTTATGATTCCTACAGAGGAGTTATCGTATTTGTCAGGGTAAGAGATGGTGTGATCAAGAAGGGAATGAAGGTCAAATTCATGGCAACTGATGCAGAGGCTGATGTTGTAGAAGTTGGATATTTTGGCCCCGGAAGATTTATAGCAAGTGATGTTCTCTCTGCCGGAGAAGTTGGATACTTTACTGCTTCAATCAAGAATATTCAGGACACAAGAGTCGGAGATACTGTAACAGATATTGCAAACCCTTGTAAGGAGGCACTTCCAGGATACAAAAAGGTAATGCCTATGGTTTACTGTGGCCTTTATCCTGCAGATTCAGCTCACTATTCAGATCTTAGGGATGCCCTTGAGAAACTCCAGCTTAATGATGCCTCTTTGTTCTATGAACCTGAGACTTCGCAGGCCCTTGGATTTGGATTCAGAGCAGGATTTTTGGGACTTCTTCATCTGGAAGTAATCCAGGAGAGGCTTGAGAGAGAATACGACCTCAATCTTGTAACTACAGCTCCTTCTGTAGTTTATAAGGTCCACAAGACTGACGGAACATGCTTTGATCTTACTAATCCTACAAATCTTCCTGATCCGTCAGAGATAGAATTTATGGAAGAACCTATAGTTAATGGCGAGATCATGGTTACAACAGACTATGTCGGCGCTATCATGCAGCTGTGTCAGGAGAGAAGAGGCAAGTATCTGAGTACGGATTATATTGAACAGAGCAGAGCTATTCTCAAGTATGAGCTTCCACTTAATGAGATCATTTATGATTTCTTTGACGCTCTCAAATCAAGATCAAGAGGCTATGCTTCATTTGATTACGAACTCAAGGGATATGAGAAGTCAGACCTTGTTAAGCTTGATATTCTGATCAACAGGGAAGAGGTTGATGCCCTTTCATTCATAGTTCACAAGGATGGTGCATACGAGAGAGGACGTAAGATGTGTGAGAAGCTCAAGGATGAGATTCCAAGGCATATGTTCGAGATCCCTATTCAGGCAGCTGTCGGAGGCAAGGTAATCGCCAGAGAAACAGTCAAGGCTTATAGAAAAGACGTACTTGCCAAGTGCTATGGCGGTGACATCTCCCGTAAGAAGAAGCTTCTTGAGAAACAGAAAGAGGGTAAAAAGAAGATGCGCCAGATCGGCAATGTTGAAGTTCCGCAGTCAGCATTCCTTAGCGTACTCAAGCTTGATAATACAGATTGATCTTTAGTATTTATGATTATGGGAAAAGAATTATCATTATATATCCATGTTCCTTTTTGCGTCAGGAAATGTCTTTACTGCGACTTTTTGTCATTTAATTGTAAGGCCGGAGAAATAAAAAGCTATTTCAATGCGCTTGATGCCGAGATAGCTATGACTTGCAATAGCTACAGAGATTTCACGGTAAAGAGTATTTTCTTTGGCGGAGGAACTCCAAGCTTTGTGGATTCGGCGCATATATGTAATACAGTTGAGCACATCAGAGAGAACTTTCAAGTAGATGTTAATGCCGAGATCAGTATTGAAGTTAATCCGGCATCAGCTATTTTGGATAAGCTTACGGATTACAGAAGAGCCGGGATAAACAGGATCAGTATTGGAGCACAGTCTTTAAATGACGGAGAGCTTAAGGAAATTGGAAGAGCTCACAATTCTGCTATGTTCTATGAAACTTTTGCAAATGCCAGAAAGGCTGGATTTGACAATATCAATATTGATATTATGAGTGCGCTTCCTGACCAGACTATGGATTCGTATATGGAAACACTTGAGAAGGTGGTCAGTCTGGGACCTGAGCATATTTCGGCTTATAGCCTGATAGTCGAGGAAGGAACTCCTTTTTATGATATGGATCTGAACCTGCCTGATGAAGATACTGACAGGCAGATGTATCATGAGACCAGGAGATTTCTTGCTCAGAACGGATACCACAGATATGAGATCTCCAATTATGCTAAGGGCAGTGATGACGACAAATCATGTGAATGCTACCACAATAAAGTCTACTGGAGACGAGGAAATTATCTGGGACTTGGACTGGGGGCTTCCAGTATGACAGATGATTCCAGATGGAAGAATATTTCGGATTTTAACTTGTATCAGTGTATTCTTCTTGATAATACTTCCTTCTTGGATAAACTTCATCAGCTCAGAACAGAATTTGAGAAATTATCTCGTTCTGACTGTATGGAAGAGTTTATGTTTCTGGGGCTTCGCCTCGTTGAAGGGGTTAGTATTTCTGAATTTAAAAGTCTGTTTGGAAGAGACATTTACGATGTTTATGGTAAAATAATTGAGAAGTACATTTCGGAAGAATTATTGGAACAAAACGGTGATCATATCCGTCTGACAGAAACGGGTATGGATGTCAGTAACACAGTAATGGCTGAATTTTTATTCTAATAAATACCAGGCGCAAACCGGGACTTAGGCTTGCGCCTTATTTAAACTAATTTTTTATCGGAGGGATTATATGGCAGAGACACTCAAGAAGAGAAGTGAAGTTGAAGAAAAACTTAAATGGGACACTTCTCTTATTTTCAAGACCAAGGAAGACATGCTGGCAGAGCTTGACAGAATGAAGAGGTTAAGTGCTGATATAGAAAAAGAGTACAAGGGACAGCTATCCGACAAAGATAAGATAAATGCCTGCCTTGATAAGTACAACGAGTTTTTGATCGGAGTAGACAGGGTTTCCAATTATACAAGTCTTAATCTTTCTGTGGACTATACAGATGCAGAGATGAATAAGCTGGACGGATTTGTTACCGGCGAGTATATGAAGGAGCTTGCAAGGCTTTCTTTTATCGACAGTGAACTTGCAGAGCTTCCTGAGAACGTGCTCAAAGAGGCAATCGATAGCGCTACTATAGGCAAGAATTACCTCAAGGATGTGCTGAGATTTAAGCCACACATGTTAAATGCAGAGTCAGAAAAAGTAATGGCATCACTTGGGGAGGTGTTTAGCGCTCCATATCAGATGTATGAACAGACTAAGCTTGCAGATATTAAATTCCCTGATTTTGAGGTTAATGGCAAGAAATATCCGCTTGGTTATTCTCTTTTTGAGGATGATTATGAGTATGAAGAGGATACAGAGGTCAGAAGAGCAGCTTTTAAAGCCTTCTCAGATAAGCTTGGCGAGTATAAATATACTACAGCAGGCCAGTATGGAGCCAAGGTTCGCTCTGAGAAACTTATATCTGAGCTTAGGCACTTTGACAGTGTATTTGATCATCTTCTGTTTAATCAGAAGGTCACAAGAGAAATGTATGACCGCCAGATTGATCTTATAATGGACAAGTTGGCGCCACATATGCGCAAGTTTGCAAGACTTATAAAGAAGGCTCATAACCTTGATAAAATGACCTACGCAGATCTTAAGCTCCCGCTTGATCCAGAGTATAACCCTAAGGTAACTATAGAAAAGTCCAAAGAATATATTTTGGATGGCCTTTCCATCATGGGACCTGAGTATCAGGAAATCCTAAAAAGAGCTTACGACGAGAGATGGATCGACTTTGCCCAAAATATTGGAAAGTCTACAGGTGGATTCTGCGCTAGTCCCTACCAGAGGGGAGCATTTATTCTTTTATCCTGGAATGAGCGCATGAGTGATGTATTTACTCTTGCTCATGAACTTGGACACGCAGGACATTTCTGTTCCTGCCAGCAGCATCAGAGTTATTTTGACAATGAGTGCTCTCAGTATGTTGTAGAGGCTCCTTCTACTATCAACGAGCTTATTATGGCAGAGTATCTCAAGGAACAGAATAAAGATGATAAGCGTTTCCGCAGATGGGTACTTGCTTCACAGATTTCTAACACATACTATCACAATTTTGTTACTCACCTTTTAGAGGCGGCTTACCAGAGAGAGGTTTATAAGCGTGTGGACAAGGGAGAAGCAGTTCCATGCGAGACACTTTGTGAAATATTCAGAGGTGTTTTGGAGAAATTCTGGGGCGATGAAGTGGAGCTTACTGATGGCTGTGAACTTACATGGATGCGTCAGCCTCACTACTATATGGGACTTTATTCCTATAGCTACAGTGCAAGCCTTACAGTGGCAACTCAGGTGATGAAGAGAATCCGTAGGGAAGGTGCTCCTGCAGTAGAAGATTGGAAAAAGACTCTTGCGGCAGGCGGAAGTGTGGATCCTGTAGAATTTGCCAAAATGGCAGGAGTTGACGTGACAACTGACGCAGCTCTTCTCGATACGATTGACTACATTGGAAGTATAATTGACGAAATTGAAACTCTGATGTGAAAAGAGGAATTTATATGAACTACAACTTTTTTGCCCTTATATCCAGAATGAAATATATCGATAGATGGGCACTTATGAGAAATACAAGGCAGGAGAATCTGTGCGAGCATTCAATGGAGGTTGCAATGATCGCGCATGCTCTTTGCACAATAGGTAATTTGAGATATGGCAAGCATCTTGATGCCAACAAGGCAGCACTTATAGGCTTATATCATGATGCTTCTGAGATAATCACAGGAGATATGCCTACACCGGTCAAGTACTTTAACTCTGACCTCAAGCACGCCTACAAAGAGGTTGAGGCTCTTGCTGACAGTAAGCTTTTAGATAAACTACCTGATGATATGAGACCTACCTATGAGGAAATATTTGTTCCTTCAGATACAGAGGAGGATATTTATATCAGAAAGCTTGTTAAGGCAGCAGATAAGCTTTCTGCGCTTATTAAGTGTATCAGCGAAGTGAATGTAGGAAATGCAGAGTTTAGAACTGCCAAGGAGAGTACCGGTAAGTCCATCAGAAGCCTTTATCAGGAGCTTCCTGAGGTGCTTGACTTTGTTAATGAATTCCTTTCATCTTATGGCAATACTTTAGATGAACTTACATGATAGGATTTGATTTTTTTCTCTTTTGACGTCATAATTAATTCTATATATTGATAATTTCTTTTCATGAGGGGAAGCTAGTATGTCAATTATTGAAGATATCTTAAGAGAAGCAAAAGAAAATGGAGCATCTGATGTACATGTAACTGTTGGTCTTCCGCCGAAGATGAGATTAAATGGCAAGCTTATTGCTATGGAGAACTTTGGCAAGATGCTTCCTCCTGATACCCTGGCAATTGCGCAGGAAATCATGTCTGAGAAGCAGCTTGAAAAGCTTGAAGAAATCGGCCAGCACGATATGTCTTTTTCTATCCGCGGAGTCGGCAGATACAGACTTAATGTGTTCAAGCAAAGAGGCTCTATAGCTATGGCCTTCAGAGTTGTTGCATCTGAAATTCCTTCTGCTGACAGCCTTGGGATTCCTGAAGGTGTTAGTGAACTTTACAAAAAGAAAAGAGGACTGGTTCTTGTAACCGGGCCTACCGGAAGCGGTAAGTCTACTACGCTTGCTTCGATCATTGATCTTATCAACAATAACAGAGAAGCGCATGTTATCACCCTTGAGGATCCTATTGAGTTTACTTATCAGCATAGGATGTCAATTGTAAACCAAAGAGAAATCGGCACTGACTCAAATACCTATGCCAATGCGCTAAGGGCTGCTCTTAGAGAAGATCCTGATGTTATCCTTGTGGGAGAGATGAGAGACCTTGAAACTATCAGTACTGCCATAACTGCGGCAGAAACAGGTCACCTTGTTTTATCAACAGTGCATACAATAGGTGCCAGCAATACAGTAGACAGACTTATAGATGTATTTCCATCTCACCAGCAGCAACAGATCAGAATCCAGCTTGCAAGTGTTTTGGAAGCTATTATTTCACAGCAGCTGATCCCTACAAATGATGGAGTTTCCAGAATCGCAGCCTTTGAAGTACTTCATGTTAACAGCGCTGTTCGTAACCTTATCAGAGAAGGTAAGTCACATCAGCTCATAACTGTAATGCAGACTAACCGTAAACTGGGAATGATATCTATGGATGATGCTATCCTGGAATTATACAGGGCTCAGAAGATATCAAGAGAAATGGCTATTCAGTTTGCTCAGGACCCTGATACAATGCAAATGAAGATGCTGAGATGACCATCTTAAGAAAATCTTAAAGAAATCTTAAGAAAATCGCAAAGATTTTTTGAAACGACCTGCTATATAATTGGCAGGTCGATTTTTTGTCTATGCGCGATTCTTCCGGCGATTACCTGTTTTACCGGAAAAAGAGAAAAATATACAAGAGAGGATTTAGATGTTTAGTTCGGTGGTTTCAGGGGCAGTACATGGGATATCATCCTACCTGATGCAGGTGGAAGTTGATGTTTCCAGCGGACTGCCGGGATTTAATATGGTTGGCTTTATGAGTGGTGAAGTCAGAGAAGCCGGAGAAAGAGTCAGGGTGGCGCTTAAAAATATGGGTTATGTTATCCCAGCTTCCAAGATCACAATCAATCTTTCCCCGGCGGATATCAAAAAAGAAAATGTCATTGTTGACCTGCCCGTTGCAATCGGAATATTAACGGCTATGGGAGAGATCAGGGAAGAGAGCTTAACAGGCGTGATGATTCTTGGAGAACTGGGACTTGACGGCGAAGTTAAGAGGATAAACGGCACGCTCCCTATAGTGATCAAGGCCAGAGAAGCAGGCTTTTCTACAGTTATCCTGCCAAAGGAGAATGCAAGAGAAGGCGCAGTTATTGATGGGATCAGGATTATTGGGGTAGAGTCACTTCAGGAGGCTGTTGCATATCTTGATGCACCGCCTGATCAAAGAGATAACCTTATAAGTCCTACCAGGGTTGACATTGAAGAGCTTTTTAGAAAGAGTGAGTATGAAGAAACAAGCCTTGATTTTGCAGATATAAATGGTCAGGCAGCAGTCAAAAGAGCTGTAGAAATAGCGGCAGCAGGTTTTCATCACATTTTGATCGTCGGGCCGCCGGGTGCAGGGAAAAGCATGGTGGCAAAGAGAATGCCAACGATTCTTCCTCCTTTGTCTCTAAAGGAGAGTCTTGAAGTTTCTACGATATATTCAGTAGCGGGAATGATGGGAGAAAATGATGCTCTTATCACAAAACGTCCGTTTATGAGTCCACATCACTTAATTACAGAAAATGCGCTGGTTGGAGGAGGCAGTATTCCGAGACCTGGCGTGATATCTCTTTCTCACAGAGGAGTTCTGTTTCTTGATGAGATGCCTGAGTTTCCAAGATCCAAGCTTGATCTCTTAAGACAACCGATTGAGGACAGAAAAGTAAATATTGTCCGCAGCAGGGGAAAGTTCACTTATCCTGCGGATTTCCAATTAGTAGGCGCTCTGAACCCTTGTCCTTGCGGCTATTACCCTGACAGAAACAGATGTAAGTGCACGCCCAATGAGATAAGGCGATATCTTGGACATATTTCAGGCCCTATCCTTGACAGGATTGATATTTGTGTGGAGGCGCCAAGAGTCGATATTTCTGATCTTACCGAGAAAACAAAAAGAGTAAATGAGTCCAGTGCAAGCATCAGAAAAAGAGTGCTAGCTGCAAGAAAACTTCAGGAAGAAAGGTTTAAAGGAACGGAGATACGCTTTAATTCTGAGATGACTCCCACTGATATTAAAAAGTTTTGCAGACTTGGATTACAGGAGGAAAGCTTTCTTGAAAATGCTTTTTGCTCAATGGAGCTAAGTGCGAGGGCTTACCACAAGATACTGCGAGTGGCGAGGACTATTGCTGATATTGACCAGTCGCGGGATATCCAAAAAATACACTTGATGGAGGCTGTCGGATATAGGATGACTGACGGCAAGTACTGGCATCAGGATGAGGAATGATTATCAATACGAAGACTAGAAAGGATAGATGAGCACGTATAGTAGTGAAAAACATGACTGATAATAATAAAAACAAAGAAAATGAATACGCCCATTGGCTCTTTAATGTGCAGGGGCTTGGAAATAAGAGTATAGATAAGCTCTTGTGCAATGGAATGAGCTGCAGTGATATATACAGGGCAGATAGCAGAGAATTCAAAGGGCTTCTGACTGACAAACAGATCAGAAATCTCGAGCAGTCTAAGAAAACCTGGGACTTTGAAAAGGAGGCTGCAAAGCTTACCAAAAAGAATATTTCTTTTATATCAAGGATAGACTCAAGATTTCCGGAAAAGCTTAAGAACATTCCTGATCCGCCTTTTGCACTATATGTAAAAGGTGAGCTTCCTGACCCGGCTAAGCCTAGTGTGGCTATAATCGGAGCGCGAATGTGTTCGGAATACGGCAGATACATGGCAAGAGTATTTGGACGTGGGCTCGCTCTTGCGGGCGTGCAGGTGATAAGCGGTCTTGCCAGGGGCGTCGATGGTATCAGCCAGAAAGCAGCTCTTGCTGCCGGAGGAAAATCCTATGGGATTGTAGGAAGCGGCGTTGATATCTGCTATCCGGAGGATAACGTGGATATTTATAACAATCTATGTGAAATGGGAGGCGTTATTTCCGAGTTTCCGCCCGGGACTTATCCCAAAGCCAATTTCTTTCCTATGAGGAACAGAATTATAAGCGGTCTTGCGGATGTCGTTCTGGTCATTGAGGCAAGAGAAAAGTCAGGCACGCAGATTACGGTGGATACTGCCCTTGAGCAGGGCAGAGAAGTACTTGCTGTTCCGGGAAGAGTCACAGACAGGCTAAGCGATGGTTGTAATCTGCTCATAAGTCAGGGAGCAGGCGTGGCTATTGGAGTAGATGATGTGCTGGGAAGACTCTGGGAGGGCGCAAGAAGTAGCAGGTGTCGTGAAGAAACAGATGACATAAGACGAAATCATAACGAAGGCCAATATAACCTCGGATCCAAGGAGGAGAGTGAAGGCCCTGAAACTATAGAAGATGAGATATTAGAACTTGTAGATATCATTCCGGTTTCGTCTTCTCAGATCCTGGAGGGCTTGAATCTAAGAGGAATAGACATTTCCGTGCCTCAGTTAATGGGTTACCTGATGGAACTTAATTATAAGGGGGCACTGATACAGGATGGAGCATATTACCGAAAAAGACAGTAAAACACTGAATTATAAACTATGTATAGTGGCTTGAGCTACCGCTTGCGCAAAACGTTACCGGAAACGTAACCGAAAACGTTACCGATAAAAAAGTCAATGTGCACATTGCACAAAATCATGTACGGTTTATCATATAAAGTGCTTTATTGACAAAAAAATGCACAAAGCATAAACTTTTTTATAGAGCAACCGATTGCGCTCTGCGCAACGGAAAAAATGGCCATTTAAATCGGTTTATGGCCAGTGTAAACATTTTACTAATTGGAGGAAACAAAATGAAAAAGAAATTGGTATCTGTTTTATTAACAGCTGCTATGGGTGCATCCCTTCTTGTTGGATGTGGTTCTGATGCAGCACAGACTGCTACTGACACAGCAGAAGCTGTTCAGGAGACAACAACAGAGACAGCTGAGGCTGTACAGGAAACTACAGAGGCAGTTCAGGAAGCTGCAGCTGACGTTGATCCAGCAGCTTACGATGGTAAGGAAGTTAAGGTTTGGGTTGCTGAGAACGTTGTAGATTTCACTAACGAGCAGATCGAGAACTTCAAGACAGCATATCCTCAGTATGCAGGTGTTAACTTCACAGTTGAGCCTGTAGGTGAAGGCGATGCAGCCGGCAACATCATCACAGACGTAACAGCTGGCGCTGATGTATTTGGATTTGCACAGGATCAGCTTACAAGACTTGTTACAGCAGGAGCTCTTGAGGAAGTAAATCCTGATTACCTTTCAGCAGTTGAGACTGCAAACTCTGCAGGTGTTGTAGAAGCTGGTAAGGTTGGCGGAACTCTTTATGCTTATCCTATGACAGCTGATAACGGATATTTCCTTTACTATGATAAGAGCGTTGTAACAGATCCTTCTACACTTGAAGGCATCATTGAGCAGTGCGAAGCAGCTGGTAAGAACTTCTACATGGATATGACAGGTTGGTATCAGGTAGCATTCTTCTTCGGAACAGGCTGCCAGCTCACATACGATACAGATACAGATGGTAACTTTACAGCATGCAATGTTGACTATGCATCAGATAAGGGTCTTGTAGCTCTTAAGGAGATGATTGAGGTTGCTTCTTCATCTGCTTACCAGGCTGGTTCTTCAGCTGGTGATGCTGTTAACTACGCAGCAATCATTGATGGTACATGGGATGCTGGTACAGTTAAAGAAGTTCTTGGCGACAACTACGCATGCGCTAAGCTTCCTACATTCACAGGTTCAGACGGCAAGACATATCAGCTCAGCGGATTCAACGGATGCAAGCTTCTTGGTGTTAAGCCTCAGGAAGATGAAGACAAGCTTCAGATCTGTGATGACCTTGCTTACTACCTCACAAGCGAAGAAGTTCAGCTTGCAAGATTTGAAGCAGTTCAGTGGGGCCCATCTAACTTAAATGCACAGGCATCAAGCGAAGTTAAGGCTAATGAAGCTCTTTCAGCTCTTGCAGAGCAGTTTGCATATACAATTCCACAGGGCAACTACCCTGGAGACTACTGGACACGTGCTGAGTCACTTGCAGGCGATGTTAAGGATGCCTTCCAGAAGGCTTCTGATGAGGACCTTACAGCTGCACTTGAAGCATACCAGGCTGACCTTGAGTCATATGCTAAATAATAGATAATCACAGGCAATTCTGCCGATTATTACGAAACTTTTTGCTTAATGTTCTTCCGGTGGAAAGATTCTTTCTGCCGGAAGAATTATTGTTAGGAGAACTTGGAGGAAGCATGTATGGCTAATACAAAGGGTGGCCAAAAAAAGAAAAATGCAATTGCTGATTTCTTTAGTATTTTGGGAAAAGACTTAAAAGAAATCGGTGTTACTTTTAGAGAAGGGGATTTTAAGACAAGGATTTCATTTCTGATCTTTGGTTTTGGGTCTTTGCTCCGTGGCTTATGGCTGAGAGGACTGGCTCTTTTGGCAGTTGAGGCGGGACTTTTATATTTTATTTTTTCATTTGGATGGTCATATTTTTCCAAGATAGGAAGTCTTGGAACTATTGCTACTACCAAGCAGGGAAGAAAAACAGTATATGGAGACAACAGCTTTTTGATACTGCTGTTTGGACTTCTTACTTTGTTTGCGGTTATTGCATTTATAGCTGTCTGGAGGATAAATGTCAGAGTTAACCGTAACGAACAACTTATTATCAAAGCTGGAAGAAAACTTCCATCAAATGTAGATGACTTCAAGTCACTCTTTGATTCAAATTTTGATAAGACACTTCTTGCACTTCCTGTTACGGGAGTCTTTGTATTTACAGTGTTGCCTATCGTGTTCATGATATGTGTTGCGTTCACCAATTACGACGCTAACCATCAGCCACCTTCAAATCTATTTACATGGGTTGGCCTTGAGAACTTTAAGAATCTGTTCTCATTTGGTACAGCAGGCTTTGGTGGAACATTTGTGACTGTTCTTGTATGGACACTTGTATGGGCCTTTTTTGCTACATTTATCGATTACTTCCTTGGCATTGCAGTTGCTATGCTGATCAATAAAAAGGGAATCAAATTTAAGAAATTGTGGAGAACAATCCTTGTAATGACTATTGCTGTTCCACAGTTTGTATCACTTTTGTATGTTTCCAAGCTGTTTGCTAATGATGGACTTATTAACGGATATCTTCTCAAGTGGGGAATTGTCGACCAGGCGATTCAGTTCTGGGTTAATCCAACACTTGCCAAGATCACGATCATTGTTGTTAATATCTGGATCGGTATTCCATACATGATGCTGATAGCAACCGGACTTCTTATGAATATTCCAGAAGATCTCTATGAGAGTGCACGAATCGATGGTGCAACTCCATGGCAGATGTTCGTTAACATTACAATGCCTTATATGCTGTTTGTAACAGGACCATTCCTGCTTACTCAGTATACTGGTAACCTGAATAACTTTAACGTTATTTTCCTTTTGACACAGGGACAGCCCAAGACAGGAAACCTTGTAGGAGGAGCCGGACGTACGGATCTTCTTATAACATGGCTTTATAAGATGACTATTAACGATACCAATTACCGTATGGCTGCCGTAATAGGTATCATGGTATTCGTTGTAACTGCTGGAATCAGCCTTGTTGTTTATAACTTATTACCATCTGTCAAGGACGAGGAGGGCTTCCAATAATGGCTAATACAAATATGAGTTCTATGAAAAGAAAAAGAGCTGTAGGCAATTTCTTTGGCTATGTTTTACTTATTGTCATAAGCCTTATATGGCTGTTCCCATATTTTGGACTTCTTATGGCAAGCTTTAGATCTTTTGATGCTTCTATAGAGTATGGCGGAGTTGTAGACTACATAATTCCTCACACATTTTCGCTTGATAACTACAGGTTTTTGTTTAACGGCCAGACCAATTATGTTAGATGGTATGCCAATACACTTGTTATCTCTATATTTGTATCACTGTTTAACACATGTATTGTTCTTTGCGTAAGTTATGCACTTTCACGAATGAGATTTGCCGGAAGAACATTCCTTATGAGATTCTGGCTGGTTCTGGGAATGTTCCCTGGATTCCTTACAATGATCTGTCTGTATTTCCTTCTCAAACAGATGGGACTTACTCAGGCAGGCGCTATTCCCGGACTCATTCTTGTATCTGTAGCAAGCTCAGGTATGGGCTACTACGTATGTAAGGGTTACTTTGATACAATTCCCAAGGCACTTGATGAGGCAGCCAGAATTGACGGTGCTTCCCGCGCAAGAGTCTTTTTCCAGATGATAATTCCTATGGCTAAGCCAATTATCATTTATACAGCTCTTGTAGCATTTATGGGACCATGGTGTGATTACGTTTTTGCTTCATATATTGCTTTTGGACATGATGCAAGTTACAATGTAGCAGTTGCCATGCAGAGATGGATGGTTGTAGGGGACTATCAGGGTTACTTCACAAGATTTTGCGCAGGTGGAATTGTTGTTGCGGTTCCTGTTACAATTTTGTTCATGTTCCTTCAGAAATATTACGTTGAGGGTGTTACAGGTGGAGCGGTAAAAGGTTGAGCAGAGCACTTGCTGAGGTACTGTCGAAGCTAGTGCGAGCCATGGGTGAACACTTACCGAGGTACTTTCGAGGTTAGTGAGAATCCCAGAGAAGAGTATGTTCCTTGTGAATTATGGTGAGAATATATGGCTGATGATAAAATTACAATTGATGACGTGGCCAAGGCTCTTGGTATTTCCAAGACTACTGTTTCCAGAGCCATTTCCGGAAAGGGAAGAGTCGGCAACAGTACCAGAGCCAAGGTTATGGAATTTATTGAAAAGCACAATTACAGGCCTAATGTCATGGCAAGGGCGCTTGCTCAGCAGAGGACTTTTAATATCGGCGTCGTCTGGCCTTGTGATTATAACGCTGTAGATCTTCCTTTTTTCCAGAGATGTATGATAGGAATGAGTGAGATCACATCGAGTTTTGGTTATGATATAGTGGTGTCGCTTATTGCAGGTGATGATCTGTCCAGTTTGAAGAGAATAATTGAGAATCATAAGGTTGATGGCGTTGTGCTGACCAGAACAATGGTCAATGATACACCGGCAAGGTATCTCAAAGAGTCGGGGGTTCCCTTTGTTGCCATCGGTAAGACTGATGATCCTGATATTATTACTGTGGACAATGACAATCTTGGAGCGTGCAAGGAACTTACATCTATACTGCTTGCCAAGGGACTCAGGAAGCTTGCACTGATAGGTGGTTCTACCAACCATATTATTACCAGGACCAGATACGAGGGTTTTGTTGATGCTTTTGAGAGTATGGGACTTGAAGCTGATCAGAATCTTGTCTATCTGGATATTGAGAATAATATCAAAATAAGCGGTATTATCAAAACACTTCTTAAGAAAAATATAGACGGTGTTATCTGTATGGATGACAGTATCGCAGGAGAGGTTATTTCAAGATGCCGTGATGAACATATAAGGATTCCCGATGATCTGCGGGTTGCGTCTTTTTATAATAGCTCGCTTCTTGAGAGTACTGTTCCTTCAGTTACATCCCTTAATTTTAACGACAGAAATCTTGGAGCTGAGGCGGCCAGAACGCTGCTGGCGATAATAGCAGGAGAGAATGCTCAGAGCAAGATGCTCAAGAATTACGAAGTAATTTTAAAAGAAAGTACTAAGTGATAAGCCATGGGCGATGATTTTACTGATCACCGCCCATGTAGTGTATAGGAGAGAATGAGGAGAAAAGTTATGAAGATAACTTCTGAGTCGAAGGTTGGTTTTGACAATGTAAGCCTTCTTGTTGATGGGAAAAGATGGTTCCCTATGATGGGAGAGATGCATTTTAGCAGATACCCCAAGAAAAACTGGGAACAGGAGCTATGTAAAATGAAGGCCGGTGGCATAGATATAGTTTCTCTTTATGTTATCTGGATACACCATGAAGAGATACAGGGTGAATTCGATTTTACAGGCGACAGATGTCTTAGGGATTTCCTTGAGACTGTCAAAAAAGTTGGAATGTACAGCATTTTAAGGATTGGCCCATGGGCACACGGAGAGGCCAGAAATGGCGGCTTCCCTGACTGGCTTTTGGAGGATGCAAGGGAAAAAGGCTATGAAGTCAGAAGCAATGCTCCACAATACCTTGAGCATGTGAGAAACTTTTATTCCAAGACCTATGAACAGGCTAAGGGCTATTTTATCAAAGATGATGGCCCGGTTATTGGAATACAGATAGAAAATGAGTTTGGCCACTGCGGAGGTCTCACCGGCGATGAAGGTGAGAAACATATGCAGATTCTTAAGAAAATGGCGCAGGAGATTGGCTTTATTACTCCTATATACACGGCTACAGGCTGGGGAGGCGCTGTTACAGGCGGAATGCTGCCTGTTATGGGTGGCTATTGCGAAGCTCCTTGGGATCAGAGACTTACAGAGATAGAACCAAGTGGAAACTATATTTTTACCAGAGAGAGAAATGACCATAACATCGGATCTGATCACGGACTTGGAGCGGGAATTACTTTTGATATGGATAAGTTCCCCTTCCTTACTGCTGAGCTGGGAGGCGGTGTTCAGGTTACTCACCACAGAAGACCTATAGCTACAGGTCTTGATACTGCCGCTATGACTATGACCAAGATCGGATGCGGTGCCAATCTTTTGGGATATTATATGTATCACGGAGGAACAAATCCCAAAGGAAAGCTCACAACTCTTCAGGAGAGCAGAGCTACAGGTTATCCTAATGACCTTCCTGAGTATTCATATGATTTTAATGCTCCTCTTCGTGAATTTGGCCAGATGGAAGGTACTTATAGAGAGGTAAGGCTTATAGCAAGCTTTATTCATGACTTTGGAAATGATCTGTGTGATATGGGCTATGTCGCACAGCCTGGTAACCCACTTAAGCCTGATAATTTAACTGATCTTCGAAGCTCAGTCAGATATAAGAAAAAAACTGATGTAAATGGCAGAGAGTATAACACAGGATATCTCTTTGTAAATAATTATCAGAGAAGATATGAGATGGCTCTTCACAAAGACGTAGAGCTTACAGCTTATGCTGAAGATGGCACTACTAAGCTTGCAACCTTTGCAAGGCGTGATGTGGGAGACGGAGACTTTTTCTTTTATCCATTCAACATGGAAATAGGAGCCAATGCACTTGTGACTATTGATGCTACTCCTATGTGCATTATCCACGATGCCTGTGGCAAGGGACGCGATGCGTACGTTTTCTACACTGATACTGAAAGGGAAGTATCCATGGATGTGCAGGGTGACCTTGATGGCAACAGGATCATTGTTTTGAGCAGAGAAGAAGCTGTACATGCGTCTAAAGTTGTAATAGATGGAAGAGAACATCTGATCATTTCTGCAGCAGAGGCTGTGACTGATGCATCCGGTCAAGTGAATCTGTTCTTTGAAACAGAGCATGATTCCGGGCTCGTGTTCAGGGTATATCCTGAGATTGCCGGAGAACTCAATAAATTTGCCTGCAGGAAAGGTGCTTGCGATGAAGGCGAATATACAACTTCAGATGCTTTTGCAATGTATGAGAGCAATGAAGTATATAAAAATACTGCAAAAGTCTCATTTGAATTAACCGGAAACGAAAACGATGTGCTTCGTTATAAGTTTTCTGTTACAAATATGTCACCTGATGCGAATGAAGTTTATGCTCATCTTGATTTTGCCGGCGATATAGGCAAGCTCATTATAGACGGCGAAATTGCTACAGATACCTTCTACACAGGACAGCTGTGGGAGATTGGCCTTAAGAGATACGCAGATAGCGCTTTGGATGCGGAAATACTGATCACTCCTTTAGTGGAAAAAGACAAGGAACGCATGTATTTACAGGAGTGGCCAAAGATGACAGACGGAAAAGCCTGCATATTAAAAGAAATACGATTAAGCACACAATACAGTATCAAAATTGCATAAATTTATGTATAATAGTGTTATCGGAAGTTCGCGCTTTCGATAACACTTTTTTATTCAATAGGAAATTGCTCTGCAATTTCTATTGAACAAAAACGCTCCGCTAAGGATGCGCACCTCGCGGAGATGAAGTTTATTGCTTCGCAATACCGCTCGGGCGCGAAAGAGTCGCTAGCGACTCTTTGTTTCGTGCGAGAATGTCGCAAGCAAGTTAACTGGCTGTCATGATAAGTGGGGGCAGAACATGGCTGATGGTAATATGACAATGACATATTCTGCTATTGTCAGAGATAAGGATAATCGAAAAATAGTCCGCGTTAAGTTTGAAAGAAATGGAGACAGCGGCCATGAGGTTGCCGAGGGGCTTCTTCCGGATTGCAGAATTGTCAGTCAGAATGGCTTTTCGACTGAGGAGATAAAGGGATTGGAGGAGTATTTAAGGGGGAATCTTGATGACTTTATGAGCAAAGCCAAGGTGATCAGTAATCCGCTTAAATGGCTTTGATTTTCTCTTTGGAGGCTGGCGCATGCAGTATAATTACTACTTTGATATCTGCGCTATATGTATAATTGCGACTATTGCTATAACTACTATGTCTAGAAAGGCTGTGCCTGCTTATAGACAGAAAGCTTATGGCCTTCTTGTATTTGCGATTTTTACCGCAACTGTGGCAGAGAGAATAGAAACTTATCTTCAGATGCATCCCATGGATACATCCTGGTATTTGTTTGCAGAAAAGAGCTTTGGATCAATTTATTATCTTGCGCACCTTTTTTCTGCGACATCTTATATGCTCTATGTAATGTCTGTTCTGGACATCTATGTGAATTTCAGGGAACTTAAAAATTTCATGTTTGTTGCTTTTGGGTATCTGGTCGGAGTGACAGCAGTAGTTATAAACTGGTTTGTTCCGATACTGTTTTATTACAGTAGTGACGGATTGTACCATAGGGCTCCGGGAATATGGCTATACTATGCTCTTGCCATGTATTATCTGGCAGCTGGAGTGAGCCTTATGCTCAGATACAATAGTCTTATGAGACTTAAGACAAGGATGTTTATTGCATCCTATGTTGTCTTTATTATCATTGGTATCGTTCTACAGTTCTTTTACCCGACACTTCTCATAGAAAACTTCTGCAATACTGTAAGCGTAACGCTTGTGTTTATCACACTTCAGAACCCGAGCGAGATGGTGGATGAAAGCCTTAATATGCTCAATAGAAAGGCTTTTTTGGAAGGACTGGATCTTAAAGTTAAGAGAAAAGAGCCCCATAGTACTATTTTTGTAACTATAGATAATATCGGTGAACTGGGCGCGGAAATTGGTTATAAACAGGCTCAGAATGTGATCAAGCTTATTGCTCAATATCTCAGAAATGCCGGGCGTAAGGAATATGGACTTCAAAGCTATGCGTACAGATATGCAGAGTATATGTTTGCTGTTACTATCCATAGCAAAAACGATGAGCTGATAAAAGAGTTCCTTGAAGGAATAGCCAAGAGGTTGAATGATCCCTGGAATAGCGGCGGAATGGCGATCAGGATTGAGGGGCACTGCTTTCTTATTAAGTATCCTGACAATTATGAAACTACATCCGGGCTTATTAATAGGCTTGATGTAGTTACTGAGGATATTGTAAATAGCAAGGATACGATAGTTGTTCTGGATGATGCAGAGTTTTGGAAGGCCAAAAAGGCAAGAGATTTTGATGCAATGGCAAGAGCCAGCCTTGATAAGAAAAATGCTACTATCAAGTATCAGCCTGTCTTGTCCAAAATTTACAGGATCAATTACAGCGCAGATGTGTTATTTTTCCCAAAGGATGATAATGGAAATGAAATTGATCTAAGATATTTTGTCCCTGATGCCAAGAGTAGTCAGGCTCTTATAGACGTGGATGAGTATGTGTACAGAAGTGCCTGTCGTGCTTTGTCTTTTTGGAATGGCGGAGATAAAAAAGGCAAATATAGAGCAATTGTGGGCATGTCTCAGGGAGAAATATCCAAAAATGATTTTATTAGAAAGATAAAGAAAATTCTGAGGGAAGAGCAGGCAGAGGCATCCTGGATAAGTCTTAAGCTTACGGAGACGACGCTTACGACCATGAATAAAGTAGCGGAACATAACCTGCGGCTCATGGGTGATATGAATAGCTACATAATTGTTGATAAATTTGGAAGCGGTTATGGAGATTTGGACAGAATACTGTCACTTCCTGTTTTTCAGGTAAACTTTGATATATCAGTTCTGCGAATGGCCAGATTTTCTGACAAGATGAAACTTGTGGCAGAGGGAATGATAAATCTTTTCCATGATGTTAGTATCATGGTGGGTGCTGCGGATATAGAGAATGAAGATGATAAGCAGATAGCTGAAGAAATCGGCTGCGATTTCCTTATGGGCGATTATATGGGACAGCCTATGCAGGACAGCTCCTATGTCAAATTTATAGATGCTTATTTTGAGGAAGGTTGATTTTTGAATGGAACTTATTACTAACCCTCAATCCTATAATATATGCTTTTCAATCGCATCTCTTTTGCTTATTATGGTGACTTATCTGATACATGCTTCTGAGGATAAGGTCTACAATAGGCAGGGGCATATTTTTGGTGCGCTTATTCTGGATGCATTTATGCTAAATCTTATGGGATTTGTCCATAATATTTATCTGTATAATGATGTTGCCAAAAATATTATTGGATATGAGGGAAACACATATGTTGTCATAGCTGAAAAGATGTTTGCACACCTTCTTCCTTATTTGTCTATTACTTATGTGATGAGCATTTTCCAGCTTAATCTTGACAGGCTTTGGAAAAAAGCGGTTATGATCTTTCCGGTGTTCTATGCCATAGCAGTGTTTGTCATAGGCTTTTTTACAAACTTCTATTTCTATTTCACAGAGGAAGGGAATCTGAAATACATATACCCTCAGGGGGCGACTGTGTACCTGGGTGCGGATCTGTATTTTGCCTTTGCAACTTATCTTCTCATCAAATATTCCAGGTCGCTTAGTACAGAAAAAGCCTATGCGCTGTGGGTTTATTATTTTCTGATGATGCTTGCTGTGCCGATCAGGATCTTTACTAAATCAAGCTCTATCTTTGAATTTGGTGTTTCACTGGCGCTTCTTTTGTGTGTATATACTTTCCAGAACCCAAGTGAGTTTATAGACAGATTCTCGGGAGCTGCCACCCGGAATGCGCTACATTTTTCTATTTTGACAAATCTTTTGCAGAAAAAAGAATTCACTCTTTATGGAATACATATCGACAGGCTTTCGGCGGCAATTGGAGAAAAATCTCCGGAGCTGTCTGCTGAGCTGCTCTCACAGATGACAGATTATTTGAAGGGCTTAAGCCCTGATGGAATAGTATATTATCCTTATGTGGATGACTTTATTATCCTGTTTCCGGGAGTGACTGCTGATGAGAGCATCATTGAGAAGACCTCCGATCAGGTCAGAAGGCGCTTTAAGGATATCTGGAAAGTGGGAGATGAGGAGCTTAAGTTTTTTGAAACGCCTTATGTCCTGTCTTTTCCTGAAGAAATAGACTCTCTGGAGAGATATCAGGAAGTAAAGGGGGTTCTGGATAAGGTACTGGTTAAGCAGGTAAGAGACATTGTGCATTTCTCTGACATTAATCTTAAAGTCATTGAACATGATAAAAAAGTCGACAGCATAGTCAAGCATGCTCTTGAAGACGGACTTTTGGAAGTATATTATCAACCGATATATTCTCCTGAAACAGGCAGATTTTCAACCTGCGAAGCCCTTTTGAGACTAAAAGATCCGCAGCTTGGATTTATTTCTCCTGCAATTTTTATGCCTATAGCAGAGAGAAATGGCACAATACTTGAAATAGACAGATTTGTTCTGGATAATGTGTGCGATATGATCGCAAATGCCGATGTCAGAAAATACGGCCTTGAATATACAGAAGTCAATCTGTCTGTGGTTGACTGCATTCAGACCAATCTTGCGGACAACGTAATGGGGACACTTGCTAAATACGGGGTAGATACAGGAGAGATCAATTTCGAGATTACAGAGACCTTTGAACAGGGTATTACTGCTGTAATGGATGAGAATATCACAGAGCTACGAAAACAGGGCATTGCTTTCTCCATGGATGATTTTGGAACAGGCTATTCCAATATAGTAAGAATTGCAACTATGCCTGTAGAGCTCTTTAAACTTGATAAGAGCATCATTCAGTCTGCCTTTGACTCTGAGAAATCTTATATGGTCATGTTAAATCTTATCAGGATCATCAAATCTTTGGGAAAAGAGATTGTGGCAGAGGGCGTTGAAACAGGTGAGCAGGCGCGTCAGCTTATTAAGCTTGGGTGCGATCATATTCAAGGATTCTTCTATGCCCGCCCTATGCCCAAAGATCAGTTTGTGCAGTTCCTCAAAGAGCATAATGGATAGGATAGTGCATTGTGCATCCAGACCTCCGATGATTCCTTACATCAAATCGGTCTGGCTGCACATATGCTTTGGACACTCTAGTGGGGCATTGCAATAAAGTGAGCTTAAGTGTATGATTAGATTTGAATTTTTATATGGTAAGGATGGTAATTTATGGCATTAATTAAGAAACCTGTTACAGGAATGAGAGATATTCTTCCCTCAGAAATGCAGCTGAGGGATTATTGCATTGGTGTTATCAAGAAGACCTATGCAGAATTTGGATTTACTTCAATAGAGACACCTGTTGTTGAGTCTTTAGCTAATCTCAACAGCAAACAGGGTGGTGAGAATGAGAAGCTTATCTTTAAAGTGATGAAGAGAGGTGAGAAGCTCAATCTTGAGACTGCCAAGGAGGAAAATGATCTTACAGATTCAGGCCTTCGTTATGATCTGACAGTGCCTCTTGTTCGTTTTTATGCTAATCACGCTAATGAGCTTCCATCACCTTTTAAGGCTCTTCAGATGGGCAATGTTTTCAGAGCTGATAGACCTCAGAAGGGCAGATACCGTCAGTTCATGCAGTGCGATATCGATATTCTTGGCGAGCCTTCCAATCTTGCGGAAATAGAGCTTATCCTTGCTACAACTACCACACTTGGAAGACTTGGATTTAAGGATTTCAAGATCAGGATCAATGATAGAAGAATGCTCAAGGCAATGGCTGCTTACAGCGGTTTTGCCGAGGAAGAGTATGACAATGTATTCATCACTCTTGATAAGATGGACAAGATAGGTATTGACGGAGTGGCAGAGGAACTTGTTAAACAGGGCTATCCTCAGGAGAATGTTGATAAATATCTTGAACTCTTCAGAGAGGCTGAAGGTAAGAAGAACCTTGAAGCTATCAAAGTTATCGCTGATAAAATTGGTGATTTCCTTGATGAAGACACCAAGAATAACCTTAACGAGATCATCAGCAGTGTAGATGCTTCCAAGACAGCTCAGTTCGAGATGGAGTTTGATCCTACACTTGTTAGAGGAATGAGCTATTACACAGGAACTATTTTTGAGATTGCAATGACACAGTATGGCGGAAGCTGCGGTGGTGGCGGACGTTACGACAAGATGGTCGGCAAATTCCTTGGCCAGGATACACCTGCGTGCGGATTTTCTATCGGATTTGAGCGTATCATCATGATCATGATGGATGAAGGCTTCAAGATTCCTGGCGAGAATGATAAGGTGGCTTTCCTTATAGAAAAAGGCATTAAGGGAGAGAGGCTTACAGAGATCATCGCTGAAGCTCAGAAAGAACGAGCTGCAGGTAAGAAGGTTCTCACTGTACGTATGGCCAAGAACAAGAAATTCCAGAAACAGCAGCTAAGTGAAGAGGGTTATGAAGATATCAGGGATTTCTATGAAAAACCTCTAAATTGATAAGCAATTGAGAATAATTGCGTAGATGGGGAAATCTGGTTGTGACACAATAAGAGAAAAACCAGATTGGGGGATTACAAAGATGATCAGAAAAGGCTTTAAAATGAAGCTGTATCCGGGAATGGAAAAAGAGTACGAGAAGAGACACAATGAGCTGTGGCCTGAAATGCAGCAGATGATCCATGAGCATGGAGGACACAACTATAGTATTTATCTTGACCCAGAGACTCTTGTTCTCTATGGATACATAGAAATAGAAGATGAGGAGTTGTGGGCAAAGAGTGCAGATACCGAGATCAACCGCAAATGGTGGGATTTCATGGCTGATATCATGGAAACCAATCCTGACAACAGCCCTGTTGCAGTCGATCTGCACCCTGTGTTCCATTTAGACTGATTTACAATGAAATGTAATACTATTATTTTTGACCTTGACGGAACACTTCTGAATACACTTGAAGATTTGATGGACAGCGTTAATTATGCGCTTTCACAGTATGGAATGCCGAAGAGGGAACTAGAAGAGATCAGACACTTTGTAGGAAATGGTGTTGAGAGACTAATGGAGCTTTCAGTACCTGATGGCAAGAATAACCCTGTTTTCCAGGAGGCCTTTGCCTGTTTCAAGGAACACTATCTGATCCACTGTAACGACAAGACAGGGCCATATCCTCATATTATGGAGCTTTTGGAAGCTCTTCATGATAAAGGGTATAACATGGCAATTGTATCCAATAAATACATGAACGCTGTTAAAGAGCTCAATGAGCTGTATTTTAGCAGGTTCATCAAGGTTGCTATCGGCGAATCTGCCGGTATTCGCAAAAAGCCTGCTCCGGACACAGTGGAAGAGGCAATCAGGCAGCTTGGCGTCAGCAAGGATAGCTGCGTATACGTAGGTGATTCTGAAGTTGATCATATGACAGCTGTTAACAGCGGCCTTAGATGTATATCATGTCTGTGGGGCTTTAGAACAAAGGAAGAGCTTATTAAGGCAGGAGCCGGAAACAATATCTTTGTTTCGGATCCTATGCAAATACTTGAAGTTATACAGGAGGAAGAACTTTGAACGTTCACTTGGTCAGGCTGATAGTGCTAATTGTGTTAGTGCTTCTTTCGGCCTTTTTCTCTTCTGCAGAGACAGCTTTTATGACTGTAAACAGGGTCAAGATCAAGGCGCTTGCAGATGAAGGGAACAAAAGAGCTGCATCTGTTATCAGAATTTGTGAAGACACACAGAAGATGCTATCAGCGATCCTGATTGGTAATAATATAGTTAATCTGAGCGCATCGGCACTTATGACAATCTTTGTTACAGACCTCTGGGGAAGTCTGGCGGTTGGAATAGGCACCGGTGTTCTTACACTTGTTGTACTGGTATTTGGAGAGATCCTTCCTAAAACTATAGCAACAGCTTATTCGGAGAATATATCTCTTTGGTATGCGGGGATCATTCTTTTTATCATGGCTATTACCAAGCCGCTTAGCTTTATCATCAACGGAGTAGCATCTGCAATCTTAAAGCTTTTAAGAGTAGATGTTCAGAACAGGGTGGCTATGACAGAGAATGAGCTTAAGACCTACGTTGATGTAAGCCATGAGGACGGCGTAATTGAGACCGGAGAAAAAGAGATCATTTACAATGTATTTGATTTCAGTGATGCGGTTGCCAAGGACATTATGATACCAAGGATCGATATGTCCTGTGTCAGCTCTGATGATGATTACAACGAAGTCATGAGGGTGTTCAAGGACGAAATGTACACCAGAATCCCTGTTTATGAAGGGAATGAACAGGATAATATCATTGGTCTTATAAATATCAAGGACCTTATTCTCGTTCAGGATAAAGATAATTTCAAGATCAAGGACTACATCAGAAAAGCTTATTATACCTATGAATTCAAGAAGACGGCAGATCTTTTGGTTGAGATGAGAGAAAGGTCTCAGAATGTGGCCTTTGTCCTGTCTGAATATGGCACAACAGTTGGTATGATAACTTTGGAAGATCTTCTGGAAGAAATTGTTGGCGAGATCAGAGATGAATATGATTCTGATGAAGCTCAGTTTATCAAGGATCTTGGAGACAACAAGTATCTGGTGGAAGGTAACATGAAGCTTGATGATATCAATGATGCTCTTGGAACCAACCTTGATTCCGAGGACTATGATTCTATCGGCGGACTTATGATAGAAAACCTCGACAGACTTCCGGGATATGGAGAAACTGTCAACCTTGATAATGGAATAACGCTTACAGCAAGAGCTATCAAGCGCAACAGAATTACCAAGGTTTTGATGCATGTTGAGCCTGTTCATGAGCAGGAAACAGAGGAAGATAATAAAGAATAAAAGCTCTTTATAAATTTATGAAAATATGTTATACTGAATCGATGTAAAAACTCGAAAGATGGTATGTACCAGATTTTCAAGTAGGAGGCAATTATGAAACACGTTAAATCATTAGTTACAAGAAACCTTAAGGAATCAATGAAGAAGGGCGGATGCGGCGAGTGCCAGACATCTTGCCAGTCTGCTTGCAAGACTTCCTGCACAGTAGGAAAT
>JAEEGL011744056.1_pt1 | contig 29152 bp, 23 predicted proteins | sample 9134231 | NCBI WGS metagenome assembly JAEEGL01 (sample SAMN16246548, study PRJNA631951) | gut metagenome | biome: gut microbiome; feature: rumen; material: fiber-attached | host: Bos | place: Iran: Karaj | collected 2018-10 | reverse complement strand
CCTGCGCTGAGGTAGCAGCAGCGGATCTCGTGGTAGATGGTGTCTTTGTCCTCGGCGAGGGCAAGAGCTTTGTCATAGAACTCAAGGGCGAGGTCGTATTTGCGCATGTGCTGGTACTCGTAGGCAATGGCGTTGTAGAGTTCAAACTTCTCGTCCTCATCGAAGTAGGGCAGGGCATTGAAATAGTTCTCCAAAGCTTCTTCCGACTTGCCCAAGACGGCCAGACAGGAGCCGAGGGTGAGGAAATAGTCGGGATCCTCGTCATCGTCGACGCGTTCCACATGCTGCATGATGTCGAAAGCACTTTGGGCGTCGTTTTCCAAAAGGTATTGGCGAGCATACTTGATTTTCAGCATGTTGCTTTCGGGATGCTGCGCCATGGCCAACTCCACAGCCTGCCGTGAGCGGTTCAGGTCGTTGTTTTTGGTGTAGTGGTCGATGATGAACTCAAACTCCTCGCTGTCGAAGTACACCGAGTCGTGCGTTTTCAGCATGTCCTCATACCGCTCGATGGCCGCCTTTCGGTCCTTTTCTTCTTCCCAATAATCTTCAAAGTCTTCGTTGTCAAACATGGGTTGTCTGATGAAATTTGGTGCAAAAATAGTAAAAAGTGGGGAAATGGGGCTTTTTTGATGTTTATGCTTTCAAAACCGGTTGTTTTTGAAAGTTACGAGTGCCAGCATTTTGGCGATACCTTCACAAAGACAATGGTGATTCTCAAGTTGGTGAATTACAGCATTAGCAGCAGTTTTTCCTACAGTTCATCGATCGGTAGGAGTTATTCCAGCCATTTTTATAGTCACTTTTCTGGTGTGTCGGTTGGTGGTGGGCATAGGGGTGGAGAGTATTAAGGGAGATTGTAGAAAGCTGTTGGTGAGTTTTGTACGAGAATTGAAAAAGTTTTTTTACTTAATTGTTAGGGTGTTTACAAAAAAACTCTATTTTTGCAGCATGTCAATTTGGATTTGTCTATAATAGGGGAATACTGCTAAGATGCAATTTAAAATACTAATCTTGTAAAATCAAACCAGCTTCTTAATTTGCAAATAAACTATCAAACCTGCTGGCTACAGGATAAAGACCGCCAAAAATCAAATGAGAAAAAAACTGTTGTTGTTGATGATGCTTTTCCTAGGTATGCTATGCAGGGCTTCGGTCGAAGATTTTGGTAAAAAAACACCTCTAAAAAGCATTCAGCCTGATTCGACGGTGTGTGCTATGTTAGGTCAAACCTTATCTGATGTGCTGTTTAGCCCGAACAGAGTAACTTGTTATATACTGAAGGGCAAGGGAGAAATTGAACCAGATGATTTTCAAGTTGAACCTCATTGGGTACGTGACAATCTCGTTGGTAGGTTGTCGCCGCAAATGATAGGTGTTCTTCAGTTTGCTCTTGTTGCAAATGGCGAGAACTACAAGAATGACACTCTTCGCATTAAGGCACCATACTTCCCTTTACTTGAATTTGAGTTTCAGAAAAAGAAGAACGTTGTCCATGTGCTTATTTCTCCTTCAGACCACACATGGACTATCGTATATGACGGCGTGCGTCAAATACACTTCAACTATCACGACTGTGAATTGATAAACCGCTTTTGCAATTTGTTTGTTAAACTTGATGAATAAGGAGAAAATCAGTATGAAAAAAGTATTATTACAAGTATTTGTTGTTGTCTTTATTTTGATAGATAATGCATCTGCACAAACTCTTCATGTTATCAACTTCTGCAATACCCTCGACCCTGATATTGGTTGTGAAGTGGATTATGCACGCACCAAGCAAGAGGCTGGCTTGATAGCTGCTTACCTCAATTATGGAGTCAAGTATTATAACGGTGAAGGAAAGGATTGTTCAAACGAAAACCTTATGAACACTTTGAACTCGCTGAGGTGTAATAAAGATGATATTATCCTGTTTTACTATTCTGGTCATGGTACTCGTTCGCCACAAGACAAAAGCGAGTTTCCCCAGATGTGTCTAAAGTATAGTGGGTATGACCAGAACAAGTTTGTTGCGGTCCATACGGTCGTCGAAAAACTACAAGCCAAAGGAGCGCGTTTTACTTTGGTGATTTCCGATTGTTGTAATAGTGCCGCACAACAAGTTTCGGCCAAAAGCTTGATGAGCAAGAACGGAGGGCCCATAGTGTATGACAAGTCAATAGCACGCAATTACCGTAAATTATTCTTGGAAAACAAAGGTGTGGTTGTTGTAACAGGCTGTAAAAAGGGACAAGTGTCCTATGGGAATAAGAAGATTGGCGGGTTTTTATCCAACGCATTCTTCGGAACGGCATTGTATCAAGCATGTAGTACAGGTGAAATACCAGCCACATGGGAAAAAGTGTTGGGAAGGGTTTACTCCGAAGTCACACGGCTTATCAAAGAGCAGGAACCCTATTATGAAATAAAACTGAAACCGAATTCCCCAGCACCTTCTCCCACACCAACCCCACCACCAACACCAGTCATCGCTGTTGAGCCTTCTTTTGCCAGTGAGTTGGGGACATTGTTGGATGGCTCTCATTCGGAGGATTGGTTGAATAACCAAGTGAATTACTTGGCGAACAAGTACTTTACCTCCGACTCAAAGGTAATAACGGTTGGCAGGAATGGTACTACCATTCTTGAGCATGAGTCAGCTCGATTGTTTTTGCGTCGCATAGCTGGTTCTGGACAAATATCAAAGATTAATGTTATCAATGAAAAGACCGACTCAACTGGAAAACATAGTTACATCAAAGTCCAAGAAATCAGAAAGCCAAAATAATGAGGATAACCTCATTTTTGGTGGTATTTTTCCCGTTCTTTGCAACTCTTAATATACAAATATCAAATTAACTTCTATAATCTTTAAATAATATGTCACAAAACAAGACAAGATTTCCAGGAATGGAGAACGCCTCAAACAATCCTTACAACCGAGACATGTTTGTTCCAAACAGCGAGGGTGAAATGAAAAGAAACGATTCTAGGGCAACCCGTTTTCCAGGAATAGAAAGTACTGAAAGCGGTCAAACCGAAGTCCAGCATGATCCTATAGTGGGCTTCCTGTTCTCGGTGTCAAGAACTCCATTTGGTGAGTATTGGCCGCTATACATTGGCAAGAATACGATTGGCAGAAACACTGGAGACTCTGCGAATATGATTAACTTGCTTGAAGGCTCTGTCTCAAGCGAACATGCTGCTCTAGTTATTGAGCAATATACCAATCCCAATGAAACCGTTGCCGTATTAGAGAACAAAGGATCTAAAAACGGAACATTCATCAATGGCAAGCGAGTCATCTATGGACGTACCGAAGAGTGCAAGAATGGTGATATTCTTCGCTTTGGAAGTAGTTATGAATGCATGTTGATTTTGTTTGATGTGAGGGAATTGGGCTTGAAGAAAGCAGAAAATTTTATTGCTGTTGATGAGATGGAAATCAACAATCCTTGGGACGAAGGTAATGACTCTCCCTATAAACCGAATCGTCAGGATACTCCTTACTTCGATCCAAGCCAAACCTCGAAAGCCACCAACGCGATGAACGGTGAGCCTATGTTTGGCGGCGGTAAGCACAATACAGAGGTTATGTAAGCATTTTAAAAGAGATATGTCGATTATCAGGTTGCAGAACGGAAGCGGTGAAACGAATGTTCACTATGAGTTTGACCTTGGCCAAAAGCCTCTTGGCGAGGGTGGTATGGGTAGAGTGTTTCGTGGAGTACAGGTTGAAGAAGGAAGCAATGGCTCCCGCAAGGAGCGTGATGTAGCCATCAAATGCCTGTTGGAAGACCTTCCCGAACACGCCATTAAGCGTTCACGGCGCGAGGCTTCTATTCGCCTCAAGAACGACAGCCTCGTCGAAATGATTGACTTTGTGGAAACTCATGATGGTTATGCCACCCATTATCATGTTGTCAGTGAGTTGCTCAACGGAGTGAATCTTGACGAACTGCTTGAAGGCCGAACGACCAACCATGATGGTAACCCCAATCCAACAGCGGAGCGTTTGCTTCACAATTATAGGGAAAACAGAAAGGCTTTTGTGGGTGAAGTGTTTCGCAGCATTTTGTCAGGCATTATGGCTCTACATGATGCCGGTTACATACACCGAGACATTGATCCGTCAAATATCATGGTGACATCCGATGATAAAATCAAACTGATTGATTTCGGCATCGCTAAAAAAGTCAATGAACTGTTTACTACGGGAAAGTCTCTGACTTCACCTGGACAGTTCATTGGCAAGCCTTATTATGCTGCTCCTGAGTTGCTGCTTGGCGACTTGAAACAGCAAAGTTACACGACAGATGTTTATGCATTGGGTATCGTGTTGTTCCAATTGATGACGGGTTATCTTCCTTTCGAAGGCACATTCCAAGAAGTGTATGAAAAGCAGATGCACGAGGATCTGCCTTTGAATGAGATTGGCGACAAAACTGTACGTAAAATCATCGAAAAGGCCACTGAGAAAAACCAAAAAAAACGCTACCAGTCCGCTGCGGAATTTCGTGTTGACCTTGACAGATGGATAGCGGAAGCTCCAAAATCGGCCAAGTCCTTAAAATCTACAAGATCCCCAAAACCATCTCGTTCCAATAGCGGCTCCAAACCTATCGGAAAATGGGTTGGCATCGCTGCTGCTGGATTGGTAATTATTGGGTTGGTTGCCTATTTCGCCACAAGGCCGCCTAAGCCGGTTACAATAGTTGATCAACAGGAAGAAGTTGCTGAAGAACCAGTTGATGTAGTGGAAGAGCCCGTCCCGGTCGAACCTGCCTCGATGAATAGAGCCAAAGAGTATCTTATGGACATAAACACCGCAAAGGATGGCTTGGATATGCTTCAGCAACTTGTTGAGGAAGGCGATTATGATGCCACATTCCTGATGAGCAGGCTTTATTTCGACCCAACTCTTATTAATAAAGGTAATGAGTTCTACAAGATGGAATGGAAAACTATGCGTGAGAATTGTAATTTAGAAGTTGACAATACGAAAGCTCATAATTTGCTTATGCGTGCCTTTAAATTAAATGAAAACGACACCACATTGCTTTATGAACTTGGATGTGATTACATGTGGGAAGAAAGATGCAACATTAAGAAATGGGAATGTGCCCACTATTGTTTTGATGAATTGGTGAAATTGACTGGAAAAAAAGAGAGTAGCCCTCATTACCAAGCAATTATAGAGAAGTTAAAAGCTGTTAAAAGCAAGAAACTTGAGAAACCAAGTATTTAATAAAACGTTTCATGCCTCCAGTACAAAGAAAAACGGTATTCCAACGCAAAGGCGACCCTTATCTCTACCTTTTTGTGGAGCGGGAATGGTATTGCTACAATCCATCCGAAGAGCCACTTGGTAGTGGAGCGATGGGAACGGTGTGGCGAGGCTATCGTGTAAAGACAGGCGAACAGATTGCTATTAAGCGTGTGAAGGATGAATATGTCAACATTCCCATCATCCGTGAGCGGGCTCGTTTGGAATCGTCAATGGCTTTTCGCCATCAGAATCTTATTGAGATGATAGGTTGTTGTATGGTTTATCCCGACAAGGGTCCCATTTGGTTGTTGAGCAAGTTTGTGTCAGGACAAGATATTGACATATTTGCCAAACAACTCCCTGATGGACCGCAGAAGGTTGCCATTCTCTCAAGGTGCATTTGTCAAGTGCTTGACGCACTTGAATACATCCATGCCAACGGCATCATCCACCGCGATATCAAGCCGTCAAACATTATGGTTGAGGAAGAGTCGAATGCTAGGCTGATGGATTTGGGTATCGCCCGGATGAGTGGTGGTAACAAGTTCTCACAATTTGGTTTTATTGGTACTCCGCAATATGCTGCACCCGAGCAAGTCACTCGCGACTCCAATAAAAGCCAGCCCATCAATGCGGCAACAGATATCTATGCTCTAGGTGTTACTTTTTATGAATTGTTGGCTGGTTACAATCCTTTTGACAGTGACAGTGAGATGGAGACTTTAACTCGTCAGGTACGTGACCCATTACCCAACAGCGATTTGATACCAAAGCGTTTGATGCAAGTACTACGCAAAGCTACTGAAAAGGAACAATCGAAACGTTACCAGACCGCTGTTGAATTTCGCGAGGCCATCAACATTGCCATAGGACCACCTCCAAGCCTTTGGCGTCGGATAAAGAGTTGGTTTTCTAAAACGTCATAATAATATAAAATCAAATGGAACTACATAAAATAGATACAGAACAGCCTTTTATCGGATATGGTGAATCTCGGCAAGGCGGACGAAGCGAAAACCAAGACTCGTTTGGTTTCGCTGATACCAAGTTTGGTTTGCTTGTTACCGTGTGTGATGGTATGGGCGGTGGGCCGGGTGGCAAGACTGCCTCAAGCATTGCTGTCAAAGAAATCATTGACGGAGTTATGGAAGCCAATGATGATGAAACACCGACAAATGTCCTGTTGAAAGCCATACATCGTGCCAATCTTGCGTTATTATCCACCGTTGAAGAGAACCCAAGGTTGAAAGGCATGGGGACGACTTGTACGGCTCTTTTAATTAATAAGGAGTCTGCTGTCGTTGCTCATGTGGGGGACAGTCGTGTTTATCAGTTGCGTTGCCATCGCAAGGTGTTTCGCACTTTCGATCATTCTCTCGTGTTTGGTTTAGTGAAAGAGAAAGTCATCACCGAAGAGCAGGCTCGCCTCTCTGATCAGTCAAATATCATTACTCGTGCACTTGGTCTTGACGCAAAATTAGATATTGACATTGCAGAACGAGCCTACGAGAAAGGAGACCGCTTCATGCTGTGCACTGACGGCATCCATGGCACTATGCCGGAAAAAGAATTGATTGAAAAAGCCTCCAAAAGCAAAAACGTTGGTCAAACCGTGGACGACATTGCCACACAGGTGGATGGAGAAGGAAGAAGGAAAGGCGGTGGTCACGACAACTTAACTTTAGCCATCATCGAAACGAAAAACAACTCAATACTGAAAGAAAAAATGAGTACACAAAACAAAATCATCCTTGTCGGCATTGCCGCATTGCTTTTTTTGAGCCTTATTCTCAACATATCTCAATGCTCAAGAAACAAGAATGCAATTGGAAATAAATTGAATCAAGAGATGCTGTTTGAGGCATTCTCAACAGAGCAAAGTAAAGATAGTGTCATGATTAGCCCTGGAGGGGATACTCTTATTCTCAAATACATTAAATCGCAAAAGAATTAAAAACAACAAACCATGAAAAGTTATTCAATAGGAAGAGATGCAGGCTGCGATATCGTTCTGAATGACAATACTGATGTTGTCAGTCGCCGTCATGCCGTACTAACTGTTTCGTCATCAGGAAAGATGACTATTACTGACCTTAGTTCCAATGGAACTTACATCAATGGACAACGCATTTCATCTAATGTAGCGGTGCCTGTCACGCGCAAGGACTCTGTATCCTTCGCTCATGTTTGCACGTTTGATTGGAATATGATTCCTAAGTCGAATCAGTGGTTGACTTATCTTATCATTGGACTTGTAGTAGCTGCAATAGCCGCAGTTTGTGCCATTTTTATCCCCAAAATTATTCATCGACCAGATGAGGTCATTAATCCTCCTGTTGTGGATACGCTTGCATGTACTATCACCTTTGACGCCAATGGCGGTCAAGGTACGATGGAACCTCAAAGAGTTAATAGAGGCCAAAAGTTTGGCTTGGTCGGCAACGAGTTCACTCGCGATGGTTATACCTTCAAAGGATGGGGAGAAAAAGCTGAAGGCGACGAGGTGGATTATGAAGATCGCGGAACCGTAACCTTCAATAAAGATGTCACTCTCTATGCCAAATGGGAACAGAAAACCCATACAATCACCTTTATTCAAAACGATCGGATAGTGGGCGGTACAATGGAAGTCCAAATTGTTCCAGAAGGAATAGACACTCCTTTGACGACCTGCGCTTACACTAAGAAAGGCTATAGGTTTGTGGGCTGGAATACCGAATCGAATGGCAAAGGAACGGCATACAAAGATGGTGATTTGGTCAACTTGAAAGAAGACTTGAAACTTTATGCCCAATGGGGGAAAGGCTCATCAACATCAACAACACCAACAACACCAACGACACCAACGACACCAGCATCGTCTGAAGAAGAAAATGAGCCAGATAGGCCAGTGTTTTAATTAATTGAAAATTCATCAAAATCAGATAAGTCATGAGATTACTAAAAATTGGCAGTTCTCCAGACTGCGACATCGTACTCAACAGCAAGAGGGTTAGTGCTCTCCATGCCGAGCTGATAATGCTCAACAACGGTGATATCTTGCTTGAAGACAAGGGAAGCACCAACGGCACCTTCGTCAACAACCAACCCATCAAACAGGGTACATCAATACCAGTGCGTCGTGGCGACCTTATTCGCTTTGGAGATGCTGAGTTGCAATGGGCTTCAGTGCCGCAACCCACTGACAACAGTATGTTCAAGAAAATATATGGCATCGGAAGCAACATGCGCTACAACGACATTCAAGTAACGGGTAACACGGTGAGCCGTTTCCACGCTACTTTAAAGATTGACAAGCAAGGACGTGCTTTCCTCGAAGACCACAGCCTGAACGGCACGTCCATCAATGGCAAGCGTATCGCGGCACACCAAAATGTACGCGTGAAGCGTGGCGATGATGTGGTGGTGGGCGGCATTCCCGTTGATCTGAAACCTTATATCAAGCGCAACATGGGAGGAACTGTTCTGAAAGCCATCGGTGGCGTGGCTGCTATTGCAGCGATAGTGGCGTTTTTGTTTTGGTTAATAGATAGGCCTAAACCAGACGAATATGTTCCATCTGTGGTTTATGTTCTCTCTTTCTATCATTATACCGCCGTATTTGAAAATGACCCGTTTGTCCCTCTCTGTAATCAATATGGTATCCCATATCCTTCGGAATACGGGATTGGCATTGACTCGGAAGGAAAAATGGGCTTTACCGATACAGATGCATTCGGGCCTGCTGTGGGTGAAGCCACGGCATTTTTCGTTAGCAAAGATGGAAAAATGATAACCAACCGTCATGTTGCAGCTCCGTGGACGACTGCTAGTGAAACCGAAAAAGATGCAATTAATCAAATTATGACAAAACTGAAAGATCAGAGCATATTAGATTTCTATGACGGAGGTAAGAATTATTATGCTAGTATTGCAGCGGCAAAATTATTAAAAATAGGGGTGCCTTTTGAGGAGTTGGAGGAAACCTTTAGAAGATACAAGGATTGTGTTCCCAAAAATGATGGGAGATTGGATTATATCGCCGTTGGATATCCCAACAGACGGTATACTAGCATTGATGAATTTGAAAGATGTACAACCATTGGTGAGGCAAAGGATGAAAAAGTTGACTTAGCAATGCTTCAATTGAATTCAGGTAAAACGCCCCCATCGGTGAAAAGAGTGTTTAAAATAAACAATTCCGTTTTGAAGAAGGAAAACATTGTGCCTATGAAGGAACGTTATCACTTCATTGGTTATCCCAAAGGAATTAGGCACAATTTGAGGAGTAGTGGCCTATATCCGAAGATTACTGAGGTGTTGGTTTCACAACCCCCAGAGAAGTATACAATAGACCTTCAAGGTGAAATAATTCCTGGGACAAGTGGATCACCAGTGTTTGACAAGCGTGGACGGTTGATAGGTGTGATTTCCTCGAAATACACTATTGCTAGCACTATGGGTTGTTGCGAAAGAATAATATATGCGAAAGAATTGTATGATGAAATTGAAGCCGACTAAATCATGAAGAGAATAGTATTACTATTTGCACTATTACTGTTTATTGAATGTGGCATTGCCCAAACCGTGAAATGGATGGTCAAACCAGAATATGCCTCCATTACACACTATAGCGACGACATCTTCAAATGCGCCAATCAAAATGGGAAGGTGCAACTCGTTGATTGGAACGGCAAGTCGTTGTTGCCCGAAAATGTAGCTGATGAGGTTACAGAATACTTCGACGGTTATGCCTTAGTATTACAAGGAGACAAGATTCTCGGTTTCTTTGCTAAAACCGATCATAACTACCAACCTGTGAATGGAGATTACTATGTTACTAAGTATTCTTTCTTCTCGGAAGGTTATGTTGCTGTTGCCAAAGGTAGCACTGATGGGAAGCAAGGTTATTTGGATTCAAAAGGCAACCTTGTACTTGAATGTAAGTATTCGGAAGCGATGCCTGTCCGCAAAGGAAGGGCCTTGGTAATGGAAAAAGGTAAAGATAAGGATAGACCTAGGTATAAAAGGGCTGAAGATTGGTCGGCAACAGGAATGAACGGTCTTAGGGATGGAACAAGTTTTAAATGGGCAACTTCGTTCAATTCTAGTGGGCTGGCTTTGGCAAGATTAGGAAACAATAAGAAAGAGTATGTTGAGATTGATGTTAATTTCAATGTGGTTAAGAGAGGAGTGAAAGGGAATAAAGACGATGTGAATGTGTTAGACTATTCATATAAGCCGGCTGGAAGTGAGGAAGTATTAACGCATCATAATGACAAGCCTAAGGAGGAAGGCATTCGCGCATTTGAAGGCAATGGTGGATTTGGGTTTAAAAACGCCGAGGGTAGAATCATGGTTCCTTGCCAGTTTGGCGATGCCAATGATTTCTATTCAGGTCGTGCTGTCGTTGCTATGGGTGGCAAGTATGGTATCATAGAACTGCTCAATGGTAAGTTGGATGCTAATTGGTCAGCCGACCGTATTCGCGTATATGAGTACGCCAACGAGGTTGAACCGCTTCAATTCACGCTTGTTGCTCCCGCATCTTTGGAGAGCGATAGAATCAAGTTAGAACTCGACAAAGGTGATGGACGCTATGTTGACTGCAATGCTTTAAGTTGCGATTTCACAGTGACTAATCAAGTTATTAATCGCAAAAGTCCAAAATGTGAATTGAAAGTCAAGGCCACTTATTCTGACCCTGGTTTTCCCGATTTATTATTATGGGAGGAATCACATAGTATTGGCATGGATTATATTAGCATTGGTTTGAGCAATCCTGTCACCACATCGGAATATGCCGACGAAAATGACAACCAGACGGTAAAGGCTGTCGTCACCAACACCTCAAACAATCCTGTCAAGGTGTCGGCAACACTTAACGTTGCTGGGAAGACTACTCCATTCAATGGCGAACTGAAGCCCAACCAGTCGAAAGCTTTGATGGTTACTGTTAAAGTAGATAATGACAAGAGTGTTTCGGCAACAGTCTCTGTCAAGGTCGATAACCACAACTGTGGTAGTAAGTCATCAACTGTATCATTAAAGAAAATCTAATAAATTAAAATTCAATAAAACTAAAATCATTAATCTTATGCGTAAACATTTATTGTTACTCCTGTTTGCAGCATTGTGTTGCAACGGGTTGCTCGCCCAGGAGGAATGTGAGGATGACAGACCTCTTCGCATCGCCATTGGGCCGAAAGTGGGTGTTGGACTGGATTTGGGAAGCCATTCCAACCTTGAGAACATTGATTTTGGAATGGGTGTCGGCTACCAGTTTGGTGCCGCATTCAATGCCCAATTTGGACGTCGCACTGAAATGAGTTGTGGCGGAACTGGTTGGTTCGGCTTACAGATTGAAGCCATGTACGGCGGACGTAACATCAAACTAGGTTCAACGAGTTTGGGAACTAGTTGCATTGAAGTACCTGTATTGGCACAACTGTATGTCACACCAAGTGTTGCTCTTCAAGCGGGTGCTACAGCCGTGATGATACTTAAGGGTACACCTGACGAGCTCTATTATGAAGGTGCAACTTATGGCACAGGAGAAATCAAAGGAAAGGATGTGATGGTTACCGCAGGATTGGCATACAAAGCCCGTCTCAACGAAAACTCAGCTTTGCTGATCGATGCTCGCTACAATATGGGCATGAGCAATTTGGCTGGCAACTTCGACACGAAGGTCAGTTCTGCCATGCTCTCATTTTCTTACTTGTTCAATATTGTCAAATAACCTAATACTTGTGAGTTATGAAAAAATATATGATTATGTGCATGGCAGTCGTTGCCTTGCTGTTTGCATCTTGTAAGAATGAGGACATCTCCATTTTGAGAGAAGTGAGTTTTGAAGTGACACCTCACGAGGTTATCAATAAGTGGATTCCCTATGCCCTAAATGAAACAAGCCTAACACAGTTATCTTCAAATAATCAGCTTCGGATTAACCTGTTGGTTTACGATCAGAATGATGACTTAATAGCTTCTGACACCCGAAAGCTTAAAGATTATAACGAGAATATGGTTACAACTTTGGAACTTGGCAATGGTGAATACACTGTTGTAGCCATTTCCGATGTGATAGAAAATGGCAATGACTTGTGCTGGACTATCAAAGGGACAGAAAGGTTATCTACCTTAATGATAGAAAAAATTTCGACTGTTATTACTAACGAAGAAGCGATTGTAGGCATTGGTAATGCCAAAATCATGGTTGATGCCGAACATTCCTCCCATCATGTGGAGATGAGTCCTGCTGGAGCCCTTGTCATTGTCAAGGATGATAAGATGACTTTTTGGGACGGTGTAGTATCGGTATCATATCTATATTCTACAAAGACGAACAATGCCTATACTTTCAATGACAACGGTTCTTATGTCCCGAATGCAGAGGAGAACTCCACTTTTAACTATAGGATTCATTTTAATTATCCTGAATGGATGCAACCTAATTATGTTTATTGGGAATATCACTTTATCCAGCCTTTCGGTAATACGACTTTCCAATGGAGGATGCTCGTGAATAACGAAGAAGGTGGAATTGATGAGATGGTACACCAAAATACATATCAATCCAATATCAAGGAAATGCATGTATATGAGTTTTACTTTGATTGGCCTAACTTGGAATGGACTTTGAGAGACATTACTACTAACGCTATGACAACTATTGGTGGTGATTGTGAAACGCATATGGGAACGAAAAAGGCCAATATGCGCCAATTTGAAGAGACTTGTATAGGAGAACCCGTAGGAGATTGTCCGGTTTTCAGTAAAGAGGCTTTGGAAACTATCAAAAAGTAAGATTATCCATGAAGAAATCACTAATAATTATCGCCTTGCTCGTCGGCTTTATGCTGCCGGCCAAGGCCCAAGTTGTGCAGACGATGAAGCTTGAGAATGGCTCAATACTGCACGGTTACATGAAAAGTCAGAAACCAGGTAGTTCCTGCACTTTCCATGCTGAAGAAGCCACTATCGTTTTGGATGGGACGAAAGTGAAAACCATCAACGGGAAGAAAGTGGCTTACAACAACCTTCCCGAAGAATGGAAACACTATGCCGATGAAAATGGGACACTTGACAAAAAGCGTGAGATGAACTTGAGCACTGTCGATACAGGTGCCATAATCAACGATGTGTTTGTCCTCGAACAAGGTCGTACGGTAAGGTATGTTGAACTGAAGCACGAATATATCCTACATTGGGATGAGATAGCATCAGTGGAGTATGCTCCACGTGATGAGATGCTCATTTCTGGTATCAACCATACCTTTAAGATGAAAGACGGCCATCAAATTTCGGGTCAGTGCATTATGGAGATCCCAGGTGAGACGGCAACCATTCTCCGTGAGGATGGTGTGAAGGAATCCGTTGAGAAAAATGATATTGTGAAGGATAACTTCATCAAGAATAACCCCAATCAGTCCATTTTCGAGCAAAGCAAATTACTTGATGAAATTAGGATGAAAGACGGAACTGTCTATACTGGTATCATTACCGAGCAAAACTATGAACAATCACCGTATTTCTTCATTATGACCATGATGTCGGGCGACGTGGAAACGACAGCCAGCCTTCGCATGAAGGATGTAGCCGAATACGGCAAGATTGTCAATCCTGATTATCATGAGGTACGTGACATCCAGCTCAATCCAGGTCAGATTCTTGTCAATGGCAATGAGGCAGAGCTGGTGAAACTCACGGAGCAGTCAAATGGCTATGTTGTTGCTCCTGACGCGAAGCGTGTTAACTTGAAGCAGGAAGGACACGATTTTGAGGTCTGCATCCAAGCCAACTTTAAAGATGAGAAGGAAGCTAAGGACAACTACTTCATTAAAACCCGTACTTATGAAAACGATAAGAAGCGCTCTGGTTGGAATTACTTTAAGTACAAGGATTTGATAGAATCAAGCATTCAGCCCGTTGAGGTTGGAACCAGTATGAACAACACCACTAAAGCATCCTACAAGATTTCATCCAAAGGTGTATATGTGTTCTACAATTCCAACACTAAAAAAGCGGTGGTGATTGTGGTGGAATGAGGTATGTTTGCGAATGAGGACGGCAGGATGATACCCATGCCGTCCTCTTCTGTACAAAAGTGATTATAATAAATGATTTAATTTTACTACGCCATGGCGGTAATCAGACTGCAAAACGAATCGAAGCAGAATGTATATTATGAATACGATTCTTCTACCAAGCCTTTAGGCGAAGGCGGTATGGGACGTGTGTTCCGTGGGAAACAAATAGAAACTAACAGCCAGGGAATCGTACTCAAGGAACGAGATGTGGCCATTAAATGTATGTTCGAGGGTCTTCCCGAACATGTCATTTTGAGAGCCCGACGTGAAGCTTCCATACGCATAAAGAGCCTTAACTTGATTGAAATGATTGATTTTGTAGAGATCCAAAAAGGCAAAAATGTGTATTATCATGTTGTTAGTGAACTTCTCAATGGTGTCAACCTTGATGAATTATTGGAAGGTCATGTAGACAATCACGATGGAAGCCCAAATCCTTTTGCAAAGAAGTTGTATAATCAATATCAACAGAATCGCAAGGCTTTTGTGGGTACGGTGTTTCGCGGTTTGCTTTCGGGCATTAGTGTGTTGCATGATCAGGGATATATCCATCGGGATATAGATCCTTCAAATATCATGATAACCTCTAATGGGGATGTAAAACTCATAGATTTTGGAATTGCAAAGAAGATTGATGACCTTGCTACCACCGACAAACAACTTACTTCGGATGGGCAGTTCGCAGGAAAAGTGTGTTATGCGGCACCTGAGCTTGTTTTAGGTGATTTGAAACATCAAAGTAAGACCACGGATATCTATGCATTGGGCATCACATTGTATCAACTAGTTACTGGCCACCTACCATTCGAAGGAACCTTTACTGAAGTCTATAAAAAACAACTTCACGACAAATTACCCTTGAAAGAAATCGGAGACAAGGTGCTGCGTTCCATCATAGAAAAAGCTACTGATAAGGATCAAAACAAAAGGTATCAAAGCGCTTCGGAATTCAGAGTGGCGATAGATGAATGGATGGCTAGCAACGGTGGGCATGATGATGGAAAAAAGAAAAGAATTATTGTAAGTGCTGCGGCGGCTTTGATTGCTATTTTGGCGTGTCTTTTTGTATGGTGGATTCTCAATCATGATGACCGTGGAGAAATTGTAAATCAGGAAGAGATAGTGAATCTCCCTGAACTTCCAAAGCAGGATTCAATCATTTGCTATACTCATGGTAAGCGGTATGTATACGAGGGCGATTTGGATAATCTGGGTCGACCAAATGGGCAAGGTAAAGCAGTGTTTGATTCGTCCGAATACGTCGGTACGTTCAAGAATGGTGATTTGGAAGGAATTGGAAAAATGACAATTACAAAAGGGTTGACTAAGGAAGGGCGTGTTTATGAAGGCTATTTTGTGGCAAGTGAAATTGACTCAGGTAGTATGAAAAGTGGAAAAATTAGGTTTGAAGGAACTTTTTCTCATATGGAACCATGGAATGGAATTTGGCATAACACTAATGACTCGACTATCATCTCGATAGTGAAAGAAGGAGAAGCAATCTATGAATAAAAACTAAATATTATGAAAACACATAAGACAAAACTTGCATTCCTTTTCGTGATGTTATTATTACCAATGGTAACGTTACAAGCACAAACGTATGATGAATTGAGGATTACGGTAGGCCAGTTAGAAGCGAAAAATAAGAAACTGGAGGAGAAAAACCAAAAGTTAGACGCGCAGTTAAAAAAATGTAGAAAATCATCCAATGGGAATTGTGATGAGATTCAAGCTGAAAATAACCGACTGAACGAGGAAGTCGGCAAATTGAGGGCGAAGTTGGAGGAAAACTTGAGTTTGAATAGTAGTGGTGAAAAGACTCCTCTTGACATCAAAGATCCTGTTTTCAGGGAATATTTACTCAAATATTGTGATATGGATGACGATGGTGTGTTTACACAATGGGATGCCGAACATACTTATGTCATCGATTTCAGCAGGGAAAAATCACTTTTGGTGAAATTGGATAACTCAAAAGAGGTCACAAACCTCAAGGGTATCGAGCATTTTGTGAATTTGAAGCGACTTGTTTGTTCGGGTAATACAATTCCTCAGATTGACTTGAGTAGTAATGTAAATCTTGAGACTTTAATTGCCAATGGGTGCGAACTGAAATTGTTGGATGTTTCTCAAAATACTAATCTAGTTCGATTGGAATGCAACAACAATCTGCTGTATACCATTGATTTGAAAGGCAATCCGAATTTGGAAAAACTCGACATTAATAAGAACAAAGTAGCCGCAATTGATCTTTCGGGTTGCACTAAGTTGAAATATTTGGCATGTAGTGGAAATACATTGACGACCCTTGATGTTTCCAATAACAAGGCATTGGAATCGATAGATTGTTCAAGCAATAAATTGACAGAATTGTCATTTGTGAATAATGTCAACTTGGTGGATGTTGTTTGTGCCAATAATAATTTGACAAGTGTAGATTTACAGAATGGGCGCGATATCAATTACCTAGACTGTACAAAAAACAAGAATTTGGCATATGTAATTCTGAGTAAAGGGAAAAGGACTTTAGCAGACAAAAAAGATAATAAGACGCAGTATAAATAGTCAGGATTTTTGTATTCACAGGTGCTCGTCATTTTTCACATCTGCTTTAACGTGCCTACCAAAAAATACTCTAATATGGGAAAAACCGAATAACTATTGAAGCATTAACCTTGAACCCCGAAAGTTGGACAAAAGACTTTCGGGGTTTTGTTTTGTCCAAAAGGTACCACGTTCATGGCATTAGTGGTAGATTATGATGGTTTTTTTTCTCTTTGTGTATAGAAATCATCATAATAAAAATCAAAACACAAACAATCTAAAATCTAATCAAAATGAAAAACTTGTACAAAAAGAATCTTCTCGGCTGGCTGCTGGTGGCAGTTTGCTTGATGAACCTGACGCACGGTTTTGCGCAAATTAACTCACGCCCGATAAAGGATGCGATTTCTTCTGAATACAAGGAGAAAGGAATTGGTTCGGTGATGAATAACAGGCATTCGTGTGGCATTATCATAGATTTATTCGATACATGGGGCGATGGTTGGAATGACAACAAATTGAGGTTTTCGTTCGATGATGGTACGCCTGATATCGAAATGACCCTCTTCACCGGAAGTTCAAATACTGAAACCATAGAAATAGGAAACGGTGCCCATGTCACCCTGTCTTGGATTAACGGACAATTTCCTTCTGAATGTTCGTTTGTCGTAAAGTATGAAAACGATGATGTTATATATACGTGCAGCGGTCCTTCCAGTGGGGTCTTGTATGAATTCGATTGCAGTTGTTCATCTGAAATGGAAGAGTGGAATTTACTGAACAGCTTTACGTTGTCAAGCGGTGGTCAACAGGGTATTGCAACTGATGGCAATTACATCTATTCGTGTAGTTGGATGTCAAATCCCTCTGGTGGGTATTCTTTTTATAAATACAATATGCAAGGCACTTTTATTGAAGGATTCGATATTGAAGGTGCCAGTGAAATAATTGATCTCGCGTATGATGGTCAGTTTTTTTATGGAAGTAATAGATCAAATTACCTCTACAAAATGGATTTCTCGAATAAGACACTCGTTAGCACAATCAGTACCACTTGTACATCTATATGGTTTTGTACATATTATCCCGAGACCGATGGTTTTTGGGTTGGTCAAAGTAATTTGAGGCTCATTAATCGAAATGGACAAACTATAAAAACAGCTCCTGCTGCTGTAGGAACGATGGGCATAGCATATTATAAAGATGCTAATAATATTGACCATCTCTACCTTTTCAGCCAAGGCGAAAACAATGATAAATCATTAGTATATGATTATAACATCACAACCAATACACTTGAAACAAATCCAATATTCGATTTTGAAGCCCTTCCTGGATATGATATTACTGATAATCCGGAAGCAGGAGGTGCTTTCATTGGTAATTACAATGGTAAAACTGCTTTTTTTGGCAATGTGCAGCAAAACCCAAATCTTGTGGGTATCTATGAATTAGAATCGGCTTCACCTGAAGGTTTTGCAACAGTCATATTAACTGCCGGAAATCTTTGGAATGACGGAAGTGGTTACCAGATGCTTTTGGATGCAGATGCTACGGCATACGGAACTTATATTCCAGAAACAGGTGGACTTACGTCATCAGGGGATGCTGCACCTGAAGTGTACGCTCAGTTCGAGTATAAAATCCCTATTAATGCAGATGGCGCTATGACCACTCAAAATATCGTCATTAACAATAGCATTACTATTGAGATTCCTGCAGGTGTTTACGATTGGTGCATTACCAATCCGACTCCAGGTGATCGTATATGGATTGCTGGATCTAATGGCAATATTGGTGGACGTCAAAATGACTTCACTTTTGAAGCTGGTAATACTTACAAATTTGAAGCAAAGCGTTTTGGAAATAACGATGGTGTTGATTTGACCATTACAGAAACTCCTTCTTCCTGTGTGATTTCAGCCTCGGCGGATCCATACTTTGGTGGTACTGTAAGTGGTGCAGGTAACTATGATGCAGGATCAACTTGCACCCTAACGGCCATGACCAACAATGGTTACATGTTTGTGAATTGGACGAAAGATGGAAATCCTGTATCAGACATTTCTGTTTATGCTTTCACTGTGACAGAAAACGCCACGTATGTTGCCCATTTCACACCATTAGTCAACAGCTTCACAATTACGGCAACTGCAGATCCAGCAGAAGGCGGCAGTGTGACAGGTGGTGGCAACTACAATCAAGGAGAAGAATGTACCTTGACAGCCACGCCCAACAATGGTTACACTTTTGTCAATTGGACGAAAAATGGGAACACCGTATCAGACAATTCAGTTTATGCTTTCACTGTAACTGAAAATGCCACTTATGTAGCACATTTTGCCATGGTCAACGGCTACACGATTTCGGTAAGTGCTAATCCAAGTGAAGGCGGTGTTGTTACAGGTGCAGGCATTTATGCTCCGGGTATGACCATCACCTTGACCGCTATGGCAAATGAGGGGTATAAATTCCTCAATTGGACGGAAAACGGTGTGATTCAATGCCTGACCGATCAATTTGAATTCGTTGTAGATCATGATAGGACATTAGTTGCTAATTTTGAGGCACTTCCCACTTATACGATTTCGGCTATGGCAAGTGCCAACGGAACTATTTCTCCACAAGGTGATGTGCAAGTCGTTAAAGGAGCTGATCAGACCTTCACCATGATTTCTGATTTCGGAGCTTGTATCCTTAAAGTTCTTGTAGACGGAATTGATGTTGGCTCTGTAGAGTCGTACACGTTCCAGAATGTCGATCGCGACCATACCATCTATGTCCTGTTCAGTGGAATGGGTGTTGAGGAAGCGCAAATCTTGAATGTGAACGTCTATCCAAATCCAGCAAAAGACATGGTGTTTGTGGAAGGTGAGGGGATTGAAACCGTGGCATTGTATGATATGCTTGGCAACTGCCTGCGCAGCATGGATTACAACTTGGGCAAAGAATTGAATGTATCCGGTTTGTCTCGAGGAACATATATCCTTAGGCTGGCAACCCAAGATGGCCGAGTAGGATACAAGAAGTTGATGGTGACTGATTGATTTTGATAATGGAGAGGGGGCTGTTGGAAGGTTTTTCGACAGCCCTTTTTTCATATGGATTAATACGATTTTTAGCAAGTAATAATGATAGTAATTGTATCGTGTCTTTCTCTATTTAGTTGTAATCGCAAAACAAAAGTAATAAACAAACTAAAAGAAAAGGAGTATTAAATAATGAAAATACATGATATTATTTTAATTAGGGGTGCGAAAATCGCAAGAGAAGTTCGCAGAATTGCAAAGCAATCAAAACAAACTATTCCTCTAACTGCCGAAAAAGGCGGGGTTATTGGGGATACCGTGCAAATAGGTAAGAATGTCCGCAATGTCAGCAATACGAGTTTCAAATCAAAATGGATAACAAAAGTTGAACAGAAAGCTATAACAGAAAAATTTAGCACTAAAATGAAAGATCGTTCTGAGGGAGTACAAGAACTTTATCAAATAAACATAGATTTTGTTAACAAGAAAATAAACAAAAAGAGATATCTTGATGAACTGGACTGTTTGCTTATGAATCCAAAAGGAGTTGCATGGGGCAACCTTGACAGAGGTGAAGAAATGTTTATAGGAAGTTATTCTACCTTTTTTGATTTTCATGGTGCGAATGTTGACTGCATAACGAAAAAGAATATACTTTCAAAAATGGTATATCTTTTACCTAAATTATTATTATATTTCCGTAAAATCCGGTTATAAGTAAAGTACCTTGAAGATGACATATAGAAAGAGAAACAAGGTGTTGTGAAGAAATAAGTGACTGTTCAAAATTAAACTAAACTGTATGTTTCTTTGGCGCGGGACACGAGACAAGACCCTAATGGTCTCGCGTCCCGCGTCCTGCCGTCTTGATTTGAGGTTGTAGTCGTTGTCTTTTTTTTGAATAGTTTCTTGCAGGTGGTGGTAGAAATCTTGTTTTGCTTGTCTCTACAATATCGAAATCGATACAAAACAATCAAAATACTACAAACAAAAGAATAAGGAGATATAACAATGAAAAAGTTACAGAAAAGCATCAGAACAATTGCAGCAGTAATGTTAATGGGTACTGCATTCTCACTCACATCTTGTGATGTCATGTTGGATGTGATGGGTGGTATGGCAGCAGGAATGGCATACTATAGCCCATACGGTTACACCTCTTCGTTTGGGGTAAGCTCCAATAACAATTATTTGCTCGATCCAAATTATGCAATGTGGCAGACAAACCAACAAATGGGAGAAATGAATCGTGTGAATCAGCAGCTCATTGAGACTTCAACTTGGCAGGTTGAGCATGGCATTTACTTGGGTGGCACAAGCGGAACGGAAGAAACAGGCGGAAGCGTCGCCCCCAACCCTTCGACAACAAAAACCCACACTTGTGGTCTTTGTGGCGGAAGTGGCGAAACGGTAAAGACCGACGGCATAGATTTTGGCTACACTCATTATTGCGAAAAGTGCAAAAAGACCGTTTCGGACTCTCATTACCATAGCCCATGCGAGAGTTGCAAAGGCAAAGGCTACTGGTAATACGAAAACTTAAAGTAGATAACGGAAATCGGCGGAGCGAAATGCTCTGCCGATTGTCGTTATTTTGGTGTTCAAGTAGATTAAACCTTGTGGTCTGATGCATTTTTATTAGTCTTCAATTCACTCTAAACGCCATTCCTTCATAGCATGGCATATAAATGGTATCGTCGGAAAGTGGCACTGAGGCGGTAAGGTGGTATTTTGCTTTCTGTTTCTCTATGGGAATGAAAAGAGAGTATTGCCCGTTAGAATCCGGAAGCAAGGTTGTGCCTTCAATAGTCGCACTGACTGATGTGTCTTTTGCTCCAGCGATTCGGAAGAAGACATGGCCATAAATAGTTGTGTCTCGATGCATAGGAAGCTCCAAACTTCTTGCTAAACATAAGCTCGTGTCCAAGTCGTGGTATGCTTTCTGCATCTTTTCATCCATAGTTGTGACACTAATTCGAGTTTCATTTTTCAGAAGGTGGTGTGGTAAATTCTTGAATTTGGCGCATTCGGTAAGTGAGGTGAGCGTGTCGCTCCGAGGGTCCTCATCTATCAATAAAGAAATGACAATCTTTTGAAGCTGAGGTAGTTGCTCGTTGTGTACGGAAATCTCTTTGAGTTTGATTTCCATATCGAACGATTGATAAGCGTTTTTGACGGTGAATAATGCGCTAGCTACTATGGCAGAGCCGATGATCCATGAAGCAATTTTCGTGGCAAGCAACCGCTTGTGACGTTGCCAGATGTCGTCAAATTCAACGCCCAGCAGTTTGGAAATCAACTGGATGTAAGCTCTTTCCTTGTTAAGCCATGGCAGGTTGTAATTCTTCTCATGGATATTTGCACCTAGGATTTCAGGAATCCCCAGTTTTTCGATGATAGGATTGATGCATTCGGTGGCCGGATTGTTGCTGTGTGGTGTGCCCTTTACGATGAATAAATGAATGTTTTTTGTTCGACCAAGTTCGTTGAAATACTTGATCTCTTCGCCAACCCATTCCGATTGGGCTGAGTTAGGTGTGCAGATGACAATCAAGTGGCGCGAGGCTTGAAGCCTCGATTTGAGTTCCTCGTTAAGCCCGCCTGGTTGGATGTCTGTTGGTGCAAAAAATATGGGTCGCATCGGGGTACGTTTCCAACCGTGTTGGTTACATAGAGTTGACGACATACGATAATGTTCAAGCCGTCGGTGAAGTCTCTTGCCCCAACGGTTGTCAAGTGAGCTGTAGCTGATGAAAGCAAAATATTTGAAAGTATCGTTCATTGATCGTTGAGTTCTGTTTTCATTTCTTTCAAAACACTGCGGAATCTTTGGAGCTCTGGATGGTTTTCAGGTACGATCTTTACAAGCATCTTTATAGATTCTTCTACAAATTCAATGGCTTTAGTTAGGTCTCCTTGTTCGCGATAAATTGTACCGAGATTGAGTTTTAAATAGGCATGGTATTCAACCTCATCATCTTTATAAATGTTGTCAAGGATTTGTCCGCATTGTTCCATATACTCTATGGCGTTGCTAAGGTTACCTTGTTTATAGTAGATGTTGGCAATATTATTATAAGAAGAGGCTATGTCTATATTGTTTTTATCAGTGTAGATCGCATCTCTTATACTTAAAGCTTTTAAGGCGTTTTCAAGAGCAAGTTCGTAGTTGCCTATCTTCAAATAATCTTGTCCAAGGTTGTCGTAACATCTTGCTGTCGTAGTATGTTTTTCTCCTAATGCAGACAAAGAAATGTTCAGAGCTTTAATGTGATTATTTACAGCTTCCTCAATGTAGTGCTCTGCGCCTTCCTCATGAACATTATGATTATAAAGATATAGGTCAGAATACATTTGACCCATATTATGATAAACTGCAATAAAATGGTAATGGTCGTCTTCAAATACCTTGGAATAAGTATCCAATGCTTTTTCAAAATACTCCTTGGCTTTTTCGTAGTCGGCTTTCTTTTTGTATACAAGTCCGATGCTGTTGTAGCACATACCCACATCAGGATGGTGTTCTCCTAATGTTTCTATATTGATGTTGGTGGCGAGATTAAAATTTCTGAGAGCTTCATCATAGTTATTTGTTTTATCAAGGTATAAACTTCCTAAATTGTAATAATTATTTGCAAGATAAGGATGGTTTTCCCCGAAAAGGATTTGGTCAATTTCTATGGCTCGGTTTATGAAATAGAAAGCAGTGTCGTATTTGGATAAATTCTTAAAGGCCACAGCCATCCCTTCATAATTACTGGCTATCCCTTCTGAAAGGGTGTCATTTAAGCCAAAATAGATTTCATTTGATTTTTGGAAATATTCTAATGCGCTATCATATCGGCATGTTTGAACGAAAAAAGCTCCAAGATTATGATATGCCGAAGCTGTCTTTCTATGTTTTTCTCCGTACATGTCTTGGCAAATGGTAAGGCAACGATTGTAGAAATTCATAGCATTAAGTGTGTCTCCCATTTCGTCGTATACAATAGCCATATTCTCATAGCATTGTTGTGCAATGGAATTGTTGTTGTCAGGTAATGCTTCAAGAATAGGAAGGACATGGGCTGCGTAATCCAAAGCTGTTTGGAATTCTCCTTTCCTTTCGTGGAAACGTACTAGACTGACCATGGTAGAGGCGGCTACAACGCTTTGCTCTCCATATATCATCTTGGCCATTCTCAAGGCTCTTTCGTATAGAGAATAAGCTGTATTATAGTCGGTAGTGAAGTTGGAAATGTAATCTCCTGCTTCAAGTTGCCAATCTACATTCAAGGTGTCAAGACAGGCTCTCATGCCAATGAAGTAGGCCGCAGAGTCGTTGTCGTGACGTAGTTTGCAAATCTCGAATTTATGATAGCTATCATTGATGAGTTCTTCTCTGTCCATGTTCCATCGCATGAACCTAATGGTCAAATTCCCTTTCGAGTTGAGCATGGAGTCGGCCTTTGTGAGCTCGCCATTGAGAATGAAAGTGCAGATTTGGCGTTCAAAGTCATTAGCGTAGTCGAAATCGATTTTGGAATAATGCAGAGCCAGATTCTTGATGAGAGGAATGTCGTTGTCGGAATCAGAGTATAGCTTTTGCAGTGCTTTGGCGTGTTCTTCTTCACTCATTTTGTGAAATGCAAGTAGGGAATCATACTCTCTTTCCTTGATTCTTAGCTGGTCTTGGGCTTGTTTGCGTAGCTTTCGTTCATTTTGCCATCTGTCGTGATCTTGTACGCTTCGTCTTTCAAATGAAAGTATTATTCTGTTGCTTGAGTATGAGTATGCTCTTGTAAGCACATCTGGATCGGCCAAAACATAGTCTTCTTTTTCAACAGTTTTCAAAGAGAAAGTTTGCGATGTTATTGGAAACTCAAACATGCCGTTTGATTTTGAATAAAAAGCGTTACCACCTTTGATCTGAACAAAAACACTATCTAGTGGTTTGCCAGGGATTACACTTCCTTCTTGTGTAAGACGGCCTTTTGTCTTGGCGTATCCTTTTTGGTATGTTTGTGCTATGACAGAAGTCTGAAGAAAAAATAGACAGACTGATAAAGCCTTGACGATTGTTGCCTTTTTCATATTGAAGATGATTATGTTGGGTTTATCTAAAGTCTTCCCACGACAATTCCCGTCCGCAATTGGGACAGAAATGGTTGTTAGGCTCAATGACTTCGCCACAGTCGGGACAGCGGTACATACTGTTGATGTTAACCAGCCGGTAACCCAATCGTTTCAGCAATTTGATAGTGTGAGTGGCCATGCGGCGGTCAGGTTCCTTGTCGGCTTCAGAAAGCATGAAATAGGGGACGAGATAATGGTTGTGTCCCTTCTCTTCGTTGTCATTTTTATCAAGAGGTGCGTAAGTGTAGCCGGCCTTCATCTTGTCTATCGCCCAAACATCATGCGCATTTTCGGCAATCACTTCGATGAGTTCCATTAAATCATCATTGAGCTTAATTTTGCTGACATCGACGGGTTGTGGATTGTATTCTTGTGGAAATCGTTTGATGCGGGCAGTGACCATATAATGGCGCGACTCTTTCCATGCGCTTTCAAATTTATTCAAGTCATAAGTAGTAGCCTCTTCCTGAACTGCTGGATTGTAAAGGGTAACTTTGCCAGCCTCTTTGTTAATGGAATGTACAACAACGGCATGATTTGGATTGTCCTCAAAGCTGAAATCGTCGGAGAAAATGTCGATTTCTTTTCCGATGAGCATGTCACCATTGACTACAACAATTACCTTATGGTCACATAATGTCTTCTCTAATTCATCAAGGGTCGCGTCAAAACGACGATTGACGAGAAGGCCTTCTCGTTCCAATAGTTTGCCCATATTATAAAGAGGTGTGCCTTCGCCACGTAGCCAATAGTTTTGTCGCGATTCATTGGCCAACGCATTTTCTTCTACTTTTTTTCCAAAGGCTTTCAGGATATACGTTTCGCATTGGAAGTCGCATAAATTTTGACCGTCATCGGCCGCCATGCTGCTAATGGGAATAAAACTCCCATAATCCTCCATTTGCTCATTGGTATAGGCCATGCGTCGGTGGGTGATCACTTGCTCTTCAAGCTCTGGATTAACGGCAATGGCTGCCATTATTTCAACCGTTTCTTCTACAGAGGTCTGGCCTTGTAGGAAACGTTCCATTGTTTCATTAGTTATAGTCATAATGTGTCTTTTTTATTTTTTTACTTTAAAGAGGGGAGAGGACGGCATTTCCTACCACTTTATTCTACGATTTTTTTTCCTTTTAAAGCCTCTTCTTTTTCGAGATGACGCTGTTCGCGGGCTTCTTTTCGTTTCTCTTTTTCGTCAAGCTCGGTCTCGTGTTTGGCGGTTCTCAGTAGCACCTTATATGTTTTTACGATTACTCTCTCCAACTCATTTTGGTTTATTTTTTCGGAACGAGCTATGGCTGAAATGTCATAACCGCCAAAAAAGAATTTATTCAGTATGCGAGCTTGCTGGTCGTCCAATTTCGACTCGTATTTTTTGAACAAGCTTTTGCTTCGGATTTTGATATCGGGCAGGGTTACCTGAAGTAATTTGTCCCAGGCACGATTGTAGTCGCGATAAATGTCGTCTTCGGATTTATTATATTCTTCGGCGATTGTTTCCACCGGTACGCCTTCTATTTTGATGGCTCGAATGAGGTCGCGGTAATATTCGTTGTTTATTTTGCCAATATATATATTAAGGAGCGAAGCAGCCCAGTCAGAAGTGTCGGGCTGATCAGTGAGATCATCTGTTGGTTCTGAGTCTTCATTACCATCGAACTTTTTAATGATGATGCCCGATGTTTCGACTTGAGGTAAGGATTCTTCTTCTATTGAATTTGAATCATTCTCTTTGGCTTTCAAACCATCATCGTATTCTTCATAGTTGTCACCTAATTCTATACCAAGCAACTCATTAATCTTTTTTCTATTACTGTTGCAAAATCGTCCGGCGGAAACGAAAAGCCAATTTTTCAAATCTTCGATTTCACGTAGCTTTTCGGGATTTAGGTGCTCCAAATAGGTTACAAAGAGAGACTCGAAAACCATATAGGTCTCGGAGAATAAACCTTGGTAATGCCGCCCTGAGAAGTTGGTCCTGACAGCGTTTTCTAATGCTACAACAAAATCGTTCTTTTTGTATAGGACTCGTTCATCCCGCCTGGCTGTATCTTGACCATGGAATAGGAGCTGTATGCATCGGTTGTGGATCCTTCTGTCACCAGTGTTGATGATGCCTTCAATAAGCTGTCTTTCTCTATCGTTCATGTCTGTTTTTCGAGTTTGTGTGCAAAAATATGAAAAACTTGTTTGTCCATGATAGATTTTTTGAAAAACAATGCTCTTTTGGGTTGTAATAACCTTTCAAGATTACAACGCGTCATATTTTCAGATTCAGTTTAACGGACCTCGCTTGGTCTGGGGATGTGACGCAAAAACCGAAAAATAGAGGTCCCAAAAATGAAAACCGATGGGCCGATGGGATATAACCGGTGACAAGAAAAATGAAAAAAGTGATTAAAAGCAATGTGATTTTACTGTTGGTTGCAGTTTTATGCTTTAACAGCTGCAAAAAAGAAGTGGTGATAGAACCAACGCAAGAACCAACGCATGAGCAAACGCATGAGCAAACGCAAGAACAGATGCCGACGGCATTGTTTAGTGCCTCAACTACAAATGCAACTGTGGGTGATGACATTTGCTTTAACAACAAATCAATGGATGCAGGCCGTTACGAGTGGAATTTTGGCGATGGTTCTCCAGAATCAACTGAATCGAACCCAAGTCATGCTTATTCCACAAAAGGTGTCTACTATGTACAATTGACCGCTTATTCTCCTACTGGGGAAAAGTGTGATGTGACTGGAATGAACATCAACGTGGATGAGGCAACAGGTGATATAATGTTCTGGATGAATTCACCCGGATACATCGTCACGGTTGAGGTGGACGGCATGAAAAAAGAAATCAACAAGTATTATCCAACCTATAATCCCGAATGCGGTGACGAAGGTTGTGCCACATTCAACGACTTAACGGTTGGTGAACACTATTATTATGCAGAAAGCAGCGACGGTTGGTGGTCGGGTTACATAACCATTGAGAAAGGCGTTTGCAAAAGAATGCTTCTCTTGAGAGGAAAAGCTTCGCCTTTCAAAGATGGGGACAAGCCCGAGGTGGACAAACGCATGGCTGAAAGAATTGAGTGAATCTGCAACAGGACAACACGTGTTATCAGGTAGGGGAACGACGCTGGTGTCATTCCCCTCCTTTTTTGCTCAGCTCTCAAAACACAGAGTCTGTTTAATTCAATCCGATGACTCTCTAAGCGTGATTGTCTTGAGTTCAGAAAAAATCATTTTATAATTGGTAGATGTGTGAGAAAACAAATCTCTTCATTTTTGGAATTAAATCGTATAAACCATGAACAAGGATTGTTATTATCCCAAACCAATCGACACATCTGATGTAGTGCTTCCAGATGAACTGAATGAACTCGTAGAGTTGTTGGCCCGTAATGTGCATGACAACTGGGCTTTGGGTCGTATCAATGACGGCTGGACCTATGGCTCTGTGCGTGACGATGTTCTCAAACAGCATCCTTGCCTCGTTGATTATTCCGAACTCTTCGAAAGAGAGAAGGTGTATGATCGCAATACGGCATTGGAAACGTTGAAAGCGATTGTCAAGTTAGGATATTGTATCCAAAAATTTGATAGTGAATTGGTATATGTTAGAACAAAAAACAAAAACTGGTTATAATCAAAATGAGATTATCTATGAAAAGAGTTCACAATTCAAATTCATTCTTCGCCACTTTAGGTAGAGGCATCAAGAAAGCCGCCCGTTGGGTGGCCAAAATGTTCGGCTACAAGGCCGAGAACAAGTTCGCACGTGGTTTGTGGTATGTGTTTGCCACTAGTGCGGCAGTCGTGGCGCTAATTGTGGCTGTAGTGGTCACTTTCGTCATCATTGTAAACGTGGACGATCTTTTGACTGACTACAAGTATCGTCGTATGACGAATGACCTAACCTATCTCCATGACTACGACAACACCTACGTCAGCCCTTATGTCGTTCACCACGACTACTTCCCCAACTATCTCTACAACATGAAGACGGGACGCCGCACTTTGACTGGCATCAACTGGATTTGCAAGTCGTCGGATGGCGACAGCCTCGCATGCTTCAGTGCCAGCGTTGAAGGTGGACGCAAGCGCGGTTATTTCAACATCTTCACGGGTGAGGCCGTCATCCCT
>JAEEGL015715372.1_pt1 | contig 29155 bp, 16 predicted proteins | sample 9134231 | NCBI WGS metagenome assembly JAEEGL01 (sample SAMN16246548, study PRJNA631951) | gut metagenome | biome: gut microbiome; feature: rumen; material: fiber-attached | host: Bos | place: Iran: Karaj | collected 2018-10 | reverse complement strand
TCCGCCATCTGCAGGAGCTATACGAGCATGACGAGCTGACCAGTGCCATCAATCGTGTGGTAGAGGACCTCAACCACCGCTTCACATTGGAGGTGCTGACGCGGGATTTCCGCTCCGGCGATCTGGAACGCGCCCGGAACAACCTGCGTCGGGATCGGGAACAGCCCACCGACGTCCTGGACCGAATTGATCTAAGAGAGGTCACGGAGCGGCTGCGGAATCTGTTGGAGATCCGCAATCTGCCGGAGCAGACCGTAGAGCTGCGGGATGCGCACAGCGTTGAAATCCGAGAATATCTTGCGCTTCTTGACCTGACCTATGAGGTCGGTGTATTCGCGCTGCCGTCTGCGGAAAAAGTGTGGGATCGAACGATCATCACCCAGCCGGGCCTGCGCTACGCCCAGGCGGACGCACTTGTGAGCAGTCTGCTGCAGGATCAGACCTTCAACGACCTTTCGCTCACGGAGAGAAACTATGTCCTGGAGCGTATCCGCAGCGAGATCATGGGCCGTATGATGGAGGATATCGTGCTGCTGGAAACGGCGCTGGCGTATCCGAAAAAACAGGTTTTCGTTTTGCAGTTCGCGGTCGGTGAGTTCGATATGGTAGTCTTTGACCCTGCCGCCGCTTCCTGTGAAATCTTTGAGATCAAGCACAGCACGGAAATCGTCCCGGAGCAGACCCGCCATCTGGCCGACCCGCAGAAGTGCGCCATGACCGAGCACCGATACGGCCCGATCACAGGAAAATACGTCCTGTACCGCGGCGCGACACAGGACGTAGATAGGGTGAAGTATGTAAATGTGGAGGAGTGGCTGAAGGATGTCGTTTGATCCGACGCGCTTTTCCGGCGTCTGTAAAGGAGGAAATTGCGTATTTTGGCAGATTTATGGGCTGAGGCGGTGTGGATCAGGACATTCCCACCGCCGCTTTTCATTTGTAGTAGTCCATTTATGATTTCAATCGGCAGGTACAGTTATGATTGACGTTTTCAGGGCTCACTATGCTGGAAAGGCACTACTATCCTAATTGTTAAATCGAAGTGTATGTCTTTTGCGCTTAAAAAACAAACAAAAGACATACAATACATGTTTACAAGACTTCCAATTAGCGTTATAATCATATTGTAGCCTTTTTAAGGAGGAATAACAATGCTGGATGCGGCCTTTGTTTTCCCAGCAATTAAGGGATTTCAAGCGCACAGGGAATATTTTATCTCAATGGTACCATTGGGAATTATCCCTCAGCTTTTTCAATTCATTGACGACGATCTCCCGCCAGAAATCCGGGCGCAACGGACACTTAATAAATCTAGGATTCCTGAAATGTGTGCGTATATCGTTGAGAATCCTGATAGTTATGTTTTCTCGTCTCTTACAGTCTCAGTTGATGGACAGATTGCTTTCCAGCCTCTGAACGAAGATAATCCGCTTATCGGGCATCTACATATTCCTATGGATGCTCGGTTTTTAATCAATGATGGTCAACATCGGCAAGCGGCTATAGCAGAGGCAATCAAACGAAATCCCGAATTAAAAAAGGAACACATTTCTGTTGTATTCTACAGGGATGAGGGCTTACAAAGGTCCCAACAAATGTTTTCCGATTTAAATCGATATGCAATTCGACCGACCAAATCAATCAACATCTTATATAACTCAAGAGAAGAAGACTCCATCATAGCTAAGCGTGTTGTTGAGGAAGTGGCTGTATTCAAGGGATTAACAGAAAAAGAGAAGACTGCTATTTCAAACCGATCTAAAGCTCTATTTACGCTTAGCGCAATATGTACAGCAACAAGCGAGCTTGTAAAAGGTCTTGAATTGACTATGGATCAGAAGTCAGAACTTGCAGTTGCTTTTTGGAACATAGTCGGGACGTGTATTCCGGAATGGGGAAAAGTAAAACGTGGTGAAGTCAAATCATCTGAATTAAGGCAACTCTCTATTTGCTCATTAAGCATAACTTTAGTTGCTTTGGGAGCGGCTGGTGGGGCGATTATAAAGCAATACCCAGATAAATGGAGAGAAATAATGGGCAGGTTGAGGCAAGTTGACTGGCGCAAATCAAATCCCACATGGGAAGGGCTTGTGTTTGTTAACGGTAAGGTCGCCGCAAATCGATCGACCCAAAAGGCTATGACCAGCTATATGAACGACTATTTGACAAAGGATAATGGTGAAAACAATGCCTAGCCTCTCAAAATCTGATATACGTGATGTCATTGATATCATCAAGGGCCTGTATTTGTCTGACATGATTCCCTGGATCTGCGGATATAGTGGTGGAAAAGATTCCACAGCAGTGGTTCAGTTAGTCTGGGAAGCACTCAGTGAATTGCCGATTGATCAGCGAAAGAAAACTGTTCACGTAATCAGTACTGATACCCTTGTTGAATCTCCAGTCGTTGCGCTTTGGGCTACTCGCTCTTTAGAAAAAATGCGCGAACAGGCCCAAAAGGAGAAACTCCCGATTGTGCCGCATAGACTAACTCCAACTACGAGTAATACGTTCTGGGTAAACCTGATAGGTCGAGGCTACCCTTACCCGCGAAGAGACTTTAGATGGTGTACAGATCGAATGAAAATCGATCCGTCCAACCGCTTTATAAAGGAAATACTTGATGCAGAAAGCGAGGCTATCCTTGTTTTAGGCACAAGAAAAGCTGAAAGTGTTTCGCGCAAGGCTGTGATGGAAGGATATGAGAAAAAGCGTTATCGCGAGCACCTCAGTCCAAATGGGTCGTTTCCGAACTCCTATGTGTTCACTCCAATTGAAAACTGGTCAAATGACAACGTGTGGCAATTCCTTTTGCAATACTCCAATCCGTGGGGACATTCCAATAAAGACCTTATGGCAATGTATAGCGGCGCTTCTGCTGATGGTGAATGCCCTCTGGTTCTGGATACCTCTACGCCGAGTTGCGGAAATAGTCGGTTTGGATGCTGGGTTTGCACTATGGTCACCGAGGATAAATCCATGGCGGCTATGATTCAGAACGACGAAGAAAAGGCATGGATGCTTCCCTTGCTGGAGTTTAGGAATGAAATTGCTGCCGATTGGGATACAGACAGAAAGCGCCGAGATTTTAGAAGGAAAGATGGCCACTTAACATGGCATAACAATCGTTTGGTTCATGGACCGTATACAAAAGAAACTCGCGAATTTTTCCTTCGCAGGCTTTTAGAGGTGGAAGGTATCGTTCATGAGATCGGACCAGATGAGATTAAAAATGTTCCTCTTATTACGTCCGAAGAACTCCAACTTATCCGACAAATATGGTTAGATGAGAAGCATGAGTTCGATGATTCCCTGCCAGCAATCTATGAGTCCGTTACTGGCCAGCCTTATTCTGACCAACTAATTCGAAAGAATAAGTACTTTGGAAAACCCGAATCTACGCTGCTCCAGACCGTGTGTAATGAACTGTATAAAGATGAAGTTCTTATGCCAGAGCTTCAACACGCACTGCTGGATATTGAGGCAAAGGCGGCGGCCATATCAAATAAGCGAAATGTAATCAATAATTTTGAAAGAGAAATCGAAAAAGCCATCTATAAAGATGAATCTGATGCATCTGATGTAGCGCAAGATCGAGCACGCAGATTTACTGATTATCTTGAACAAGATGATGACTACTTTGTTGAGTGAGGTGTTTTGACAGTGTTCTTTACTAAAGTTGAATTACACAACTTCGGTATCTATAACGGCACTCATGAAATGGCCCTCACTGACAAGATCGGGAAAAGAAATATAACATTGGTCGGTGGCCTAAATGGCCGAGGCAAGACAACATTTCATGATGCGATTTTGCTTTCCTTATATGGAAAACAAGCGCTTAAGTATATTCAAGAAAATGAGAGATCGTATGACAAACTGCTAATCGACCATATTAACAAGCATGCGACAGATGAGGATACCTATGTTTCAGTTTCTCTTTGCCTGGATGATGGAACTGATATATGCGTCAAACGTTCATGGAAAATGAACGGGAAAAGAGTACAACAAGGTATTGAAGTGAAGAAGAATGGGGTGGTCGATAAATACTTGGGAGAAAACTGGAACTATTACATTGAGGAAATCCTGCCCTTTGGAATTGCCCGTTTTTTCTTCTTCAACAACGAAAAAATCACACAGCTCGCGAACGACTCTTCTTTTGATCAAATAAAGGAGTCTATAAAATCTGCTATTGGCGTTACAACAATAGAGAAAGCAATTGCTCATCTTGATGAGGTCATTCGAAGAAAAAACAATGCGCTCCAAGCTTTTGAAAACAGCGCTGAGAACAAAGAGTTTAAGGAGGTAGAGCAGCAACTAATTGATATAAACGGAAGAATCGAGGCTGCAATTCATCGTGCATCCGAGCTGGAGTTGGAATGCCAGGAGCATGCTGCTAGAGTAGAAACGAAAGAGCGTGAGTTCTGGGCTTCTGGTGGTGACTTAAGCCGAAACCGAGAATCTATAAAGAATGAGATGCAGAAAATAGCGGCTGAAAGAGATGCAATTCAAGCTGAAATACTCCAATTGTCCTCTGATCCATCCAGCCCTCTGCTGTTATGCCGTGATCTTGTCATTCAGGCTTACGAGAGTGCTTCTAGGTTACAGGAGGACAACGCCCAGCGATATGCAGATGAGCAAATGATGCGAGCATTTCAACGGATACTGGAGAAACTTCGAAATCTGTCACTTGGGCTCGATGAGCTTAATCAGGTGAAGCTTATACTTGAAGAAGAAATGACAACCCATGTTCCAGATACTGCTGGTGTGCCGTCTCAAGCTCTTACTGCAACGACAAAAATGCTCTACGAACGGTTAATATCAGAGCTTTTTCAGTCAGTTCCTCAAAAGATCCTTTTTCTAACTGACCAGGTCGATGATCAAGAAAGTCAGATAATGAATCTGGATGCGCATCTTGAAGCAGCCGATGATAGGACTATGGCTATGCGCCTTTATGATGCACTCAAGGAATTTGAGCGGGAGAAAACCATTGCTGATGAAGAACTGAAGAAGCAATATGAGCAGGTTGAAAGCCTAAGGAAGCAGAAAGAAATTCTTATGAACAGGCGTATTCAACTCATCAAAGCCATTACCGAGAAAGAGAATAGAAATGACAATAATACCAGAATAATCAAATATGCTGCTATGTCTATGGAGGTTTTGAGCGAATTTAAAAAGAGATTGCAGTCTGAAAAAGTGGCTTTGCTTTCGTACAAAATAACAGCTTGTTTCAAGGAGCTAGTTGAGAAAAACACGCTTGTTAGCAAAATAGAAATAGACCCTTCGAGTCTAAATGTCACAATTCTTGACTATGATGGCCAAGAACTACTGAAGAATCAGCTATCCGCTGGGGAACAGCAAATGTTTGCTGTATCTGTTGTCTGGGCCCTGGCGCTAACCTCTGGATATAAAGCTCCTGTTGTAATCGATACCCCAATGGCTCGATTGGATTCTTCAAACAGATCGAATTTTGTGATGAATTATCTTCCTGCTGCAAGTTCACAGGTGATCGTCTTGTCTACCGATGAGGAAATCCATGGACGCTATCATGATATGATCCGGGAATACGTTGTTGATTACTATACCCTTTTGTACCGAGAAGCGGACCAGTGTACGTCCATCGTCCGTGGATACTTTGAGGAGGCGTGATTATGATTGTAAAGCACTTCAAACTATCTCAGCCAGAAAAAGATCGCCTTATAAGGATTAAGCGGCAAACCGGTATTCAGAATTGGAATATACTTTGCCGTTGGGCCTTGTGTTGGTCTCTTGCAGAGCCCACTGCCCCTGGCGGAATAGATCCTGCTTCAGATAGTAATGTTGAAATGGATTGGTCTACATTTGCGGGTGAGTATTCTGACATATATGAGGCCATCATAAGGCAACGGTGTATCAACGATGGCTTCGGTGAAGATGAGAAGACGCTGGCCAAGTACTTTCGATTACATCTCAGCCGCGGCATCAGTCATTATAGCCAGCGCGATGTATTAAAAAACTGCCAGGATCTTCTCAAGTCTGTCCTTCCCAAGGAGGCGTCCTAAATGGCTGTATACTTGGACTATAATGCGTCAGCGCCACTTGATCCTCGTGTTCTAGACAGAATGATTGATATTTATCAGAATCATTCTGGAAATGCTGATAGCAGAACCCATATTTTTGGAACGGATGCAAAAGAAATAGTAGCATCATCAAGAAAGACCATCGCTGGAATCTTGGGTGTTGATGCAATGGATCTTTTTTTCACGAGTGGCTCAACTGAAAGCAACAATATGGCAATTTTAGGGTTAGTAGATTACGCCAAACAATCTGGAAAGACGCATTTTATAACTACTGCCATTGAGCACAAATCTGTCTTGGAAGCAATGAAGCGGATAAAAAGACTTGGTTTTGACGTGGACTTTGTCGCTCCAGATACGTCGGGAAGGGTCAGGCCAGAGCAAATTCTCAGCTTGATTACAGAAAAAACGCTTTTCGTATCAATGATGCATGTTAATAGCGAAACGGGCATCATTCAGCCAATCCAGGAAGTTGGCGATGAACTAGCGAAGACAAGCATCTATTTTCATGTTGATGCCACGCAAGGGTTTGGCAAGCTAAACGATGCCTTGCGAAACACTAAATATGACATGCTTAGTGTAACCGCGCATAAGCTTGGTGGTCCCCAAGGAGTGGGGGGGCTTGTTCTCAAAAGAGACCGTTCATATAAGCGCCCTCCAATCACGCCACTTATGTACGGTGGGCAACAGGAGCGTGGTTTTCGCCCAGGCACGACTCCTGTAGCTTTGGTGGCCGGATTCGCTCTTGCAGCTGAATTATGCGATGATTCCTCAGAGCGTCGAATGAATGCGTGCCAGCAAATAAAAACTGATCTTATCGATGCTTTGAAAGGTATCGATTATGTGTTCAATGGCGATCAGAAGTACTGCATTCCAAGCACAGCAAATATCAGCTTTAAAGGCATCGATGCTGAGGCGTTGTTTCTCGCCGCAAAAAACGATTATGCTTTTTCTAACGGCTCCGCGTGTAACTCGGGAAGCCATGAACCCAGTTATGTTCTTACAGCAATGGGGTTTCCAGAAGAACGAATTAGTGAAGCTGTACGACTATCTTGGGATGAGAAGACGCAGGTCGATTTTTCTGAACTCGCTAAAACGATTAGAACAATCCAATAAATTGTCTGCCAAACGCGCACAGGTAGAAACTCTTGGTTTTCGAGTTCTTTCCTGTGCGCGTTAAGCTATTTTAGCGATAAGTGAAGGGAACTATTGGCAGGGCAATCTTGTCTTCTCTATATTTGTTGATTGAAGATAGTATTCCTGAGGCTCTTCCACGCATTGCGTCATATTTGTTCAATAAGCAGAATGACAACTGTTGCAAATAATATATGTATGATGTAACAAGGTTGATGTTCGATTGATCCCGGTCTTCATAATGCGTGTCAAAAAATAGGATGGGATCTAGCCAATCTGCGCTGCTAACAGGTCTCCTGTACTCCTTATTAACTTCTCGTACTGAGTAATAAGGATGATAGTTTAGCTTATTTCTTAGCTTGGCTGGATAGGTGCATCCAATTGCATTGTTGATCTGTTGTATAGATTTCAATACTGTCTGTTCATCTGAGTTTTCAGAGCAAGCTTTTTCAAGCAACAACAGTAGATGGTCTACTTGGGTCCATACTAGTTCGTGCGTTCTAAGATTACTGGATGAAGTCAGAGTGAGCTTATACTCACAAGCCCTATCGTCGATGTTGGCAATAAAAAAGCAGTTATTGCCGATAGTGCTTACGTGGCCACTGTGGGCAGTAATCACATTTTGAACATCTCGTTTAGTTCTATCATCAAGGTAAACTGTGCCTCTTAGGCATAAACGCAGAAGCAATCCCGTTAAATAAAACCCATAATAGTAGTCTGACACTAGACACCAGTTCGTGGAATAATTGGCGGGCATTCTTTTGACGGTATCGCCTTGCAGCATGACGCGGATAAAAAAGAGCATCGCATCATTATTGATTGCTTTTAGTAGAGTATCCTTTTGAAAAAAGAAAACCGCTTCAGATGTATTTGAAGATTCAATACGAATAGGTGCGCGCTTTTCGCTGAGCAACCGTTGAAAACCTTTGTCTCGATCATCCTTCCTTCTTGAAACAAAGCACATCTCATCTAAATCTTTACTGTTCATCACAGACACATAGAAAGTATGATCGTTTTGTGTGCATTTTATTGCCGGATATGAAACGACTCGAGCCATAACGACACCTCTTTATTGATAATATAGCTGATATTGCTCAACAGCGTCTGAGCTAATAGTATATGTCAAAATAGAATTATTAAAAAGATATCCTCAGCTTTGTGAGCAACATTTGATCTTCTAACCAGGCAATGACGCTCGGGGAAAGGTCTTTGACGGTGGCTTGCTTCGATGCGACTTTTTTAAGAAAGGCTTCGATCTCCGGCTTTAATGAGAAGCGAGCTATGATCTCTTTTGCTTGTGTAATGTCGGCAGACAACTTCTTGGCCGAAGAAGGTGAAGGATCATTTGCTAATAGCTTTGCTATCCCAGAATTTAATTCATCGACTTCTTTAGGATTGTCCGTCAATCCCTGAATAATGCCAAGATATCCTGATATGCCGGTAGCATAATGTGAAGAGCACTCTCTCCATGCCGCGGATACATCTTTTGACAGTTGCTTTACGTTAGAACTGAACACTTGTACATTTTCTTTACTCAATTGGCCACCTTCAAGCCCTTCTCCAAACTGACCAACTGCTCCTAACAGTTCATTTTTTAAGCCAGCATCAATGAAAGCAGAATCCGCTATCTGATAGTCCATCATTCCCTGTATTATGTCAAGCGACTGACTGAGGAGCTGACATTCTTTGCTTAATGACGCCAGCGCTTTTTGGAACTCATCCGCAGACTGTTTCTTTTCAGCCGTTGCTTTTTTCTGCGTAATTGCACTAATGCAACAAGTAATAGTATCAGTTATCATTTCGCACCTCCATCGCATCCAGTTTGGCATATAAGAGGGCTAGGTTTTCTTTTGCTGCCTCAACAACCTCATCCATCTCCTCCGGGATAGCAAGCTTACGCATTTCATTTTTGGCGTTTGTCTCTTCCCTCACTGCAGCGCCGTCAACATCCTGAAGATCTTTTAAGAATTGCTTTAGGGTTTGCTTAGCCCCGCCAGATAAAACAGAGAACTGCTTCATTACTGGTGTTTCACCAAGCGCAGAAAGCGCCTGATAAGAACTGCGAATATTTCTGGCTTCTTCGATAGGTGAGAGTGATTCATACTTATCTCTTAGCGTCTTATAACCCAGAATTCCATTCGTGCTAAAGGACGAAAACAGCGTTCGAATTGCATTTATCACTTCGATTAAGGTCTCTTCAGTTATTTCTCCGATATATCCCTCAATTTGCCTGACAATTGTCTCGGTGTCAGACAACTCGGCTGACACTACTGCGTTGATCCTGGGATATAGCGCTTTGAGAAGCTTTGCCGGTGTAAAGAGGAAGTTGCCTTCCGTTTTTTCTGGGAGATCAGCACTAATATCCCAGTCTCTGTTGAGAAGGAGCTGATAGGAGGAGACTAATTCTTCGGAACGATAGTAGGCTTTCTTGCTATCGTCTTTTGAAAAAGCGATAGCGCCCATCGTTGTTCTGGATGATTTTACAAGCAAGTCCAGTGCTTTATCAAACTCTGACTTGTGATTCTTAATATATGAATTGAAGTCCGTCCACTCTTTTGTTCTGCTATCAGATTGATCCTCTGCGGCTTCTGAAGTGCATAGCTTTTTGATGGTTTCAATTGGGGAATCCAAAGCTGCTGGGCTACCCTGCGCCAACAATCGAATGTATTGTAAAGCAAGTCCCCAGGTGATGATAGACGGGGAACTGTTTTCCTGGGGCTGATACGATATGACAGCCTGAATGATGCGCTCCTTGTTTCGCTCCAGCCAGACAATCAACTGCTGTTGGTAGTAAACAGATGATTCAAAATCCCAGCCATTATTATAGTTCTCTCGACACAAAGCGGTTAAAACATCTCTGCTTTCAACAGATCGGTCTAAAATGATAATGGCATTGCTGTTTACACCCTGTTCTTGTCCTTCTATCGAGAAGGCACTTAAATCATTCAATCTTTCGTAGGCAACATACGCTGGAATCCCTAAATCCTGCCATGTAATAGCCCCGGCTTGATCAACCGTGCCACAAATGAATTCCTTGATCAGTTTCCTATAATCCGGGTGATATTGCAGATTAGCATTATTTGAAAACCAATTATTGATATCTGCAATTCGAAGATTATATGTGCGTTCGCGTGCGCTTATTTTAGCCGGAGAAGCTGGCGCCTGAATTTGTTCGGGATGATCTTGTGGCAGTGGAGATTGACCTCCGGCAGCAGTATCGTTTTCATCCTCAACGATATCGCCTATACCTGCAAAGGGCAGGTTAACATCTTGGAAAAAGTGCTGATTAATTCCTCCGAAGAAAAGACCATTCTGGTTTTTCGCGCCAGTAGCAGTTCCATTTCCCCACAAGGCCAGAATCATCTTCACACGTTCGCGATCTGCCTTTGATAAGACTTCGTTCCGGTCAATAGCAGAACTGTGCACAGCGTTGGTCATTTGGATACGGACATCTACAATAGGAAAGCCCCATTGATCTCCATATTCCTTCCCATCAAAGAACTCCTTGAGCTGGGCCCTCAGAACATCGCGCAGAAACATTCGCGGACTCTTTACAGGAAGATTGTTATACAACCCAACAAGAGCCTTCTGATTGAATGGATAAAGTGTGACCCTGCTTCCACCAACATCTACAGAATCCCATTCATAAGCAGGAAAATAGTCACTTGTTGGGATGGCCTCTCTGGTTGCTCCATCTGCATACCATTTCCTGATAGCTTCTGGATCGGTGTAGATTGCGTTCAAATAGCGTCCAGCCATCTGAACCAGGAACTCTGGATCACCAAATGAGCGTTCTGTGACACTAATCTGATGGGTAACCCGGTCTTTGAAATTGTCTTTGAATTGATCGTAATAACCATCTGTGATTCCAATCACAGCGGTTACACGGCATAGATAATCATAATCACCACCGTGTTCTGTTGAAAGAACAGTGATCATCTCTGAATCAATGCCTGTAAAACCAGTAAAGTCTTCAATAAACAGAGTGAGGTTTTTTCCTTGGCGCTTTAACTCTTTCCTTAATTCTTCAAATACGGTTTTTGTGCTCTCGCTTGACACTCCGGCACAACGTTGCACGACATCCCTTGTAAATAGATTCAAATAGTTGACTAACTTTTCAATTTCTTCAGGTCCTTCGCTTAAGGTTGTCGCAAAGTCAGACGCCTGAGGATCACCTTGTTTTTTTACGGCGCGGATTGTTTTTCGATCATTGAAATCATCTTCTGTAAAAATGACATTATCTTTTAAAACTTGATTGCTGGATGATGTGATGACTTGATAGCACCTTGAAACAGCACCGCCTTCACGCAAAAGAAACTCTTTTACACGGCTGTCAGATAGGTAACTTGCAATATCACGGCAGATTACGCTCTTATATGTTTTGTTGGAATTATCGCTATTTACAGCTGCGATGTACGCATACAGAATATCGTACTTAAATGAGGCTTCATCTTTTGACTCGGTAGAGTCAACGAATTTCCTTAGTTTCTCTTGCACATCTGGGTCTCGGACAACTTTTTGCTCAAGAAGCTGAGAGAAGGCTCCCCTAACAGAATTATTTAGTCTCCGCAGAAAAACTAACTGTTCCTTTTCGGGATTAAAGACAGTAGCTGAACTGCTTTCGAGTCTGGCCTTTAAGTAGCGAATCAAATGTGACTTTCCTGTTCCGTTATTTCCGCGCACGATGATCATACGATGCTGGTTGTCGGGGTTGTAAATTAGCTTCTCAAAAACATCGTCTTCACTCATCAATTTCGGAGTGCTGGAAGTACGACCGCCTTCGTACACTTCCAGATTTGCGAAGGGCATGTGTATCGCCAGAAAATATGCGTCATCAGTAGCCATATCATCAATCTTGATAGCGCTACGCTCCATTATTTCACGGCATTTACCCCAATTCATCCACCGATCACCTCCCGAACAACTATGTGCGAAAAGGAATTATTGGAGTCTCCATCAACATGATATAGCCGCACAAAATCAGTATCTCTCTGCGTTTGTAGTTCGATGAGCTTAAGCTCGTGAAGCGTTCGCAAACCAGCTGAGAAAGCCAATGGCAAAGAACCTTGGGTATAATCTACTTCTGGAATCTCAGCAGCAACCCAAGAAAGGAAATCCTGGGCACGTATCGAGGTATCATAGGAAAACATATTGGAGAAAGAGGTTGCGAGCACATCCCGAATTCTTATCGTCATATTGGGAATCAGTATTGTCCTATTTAAGTATCCTATTCCTAGATATGCTGCCCAAAAGCGCCACCCAAGTACGGCATTTTCATTCAGTCCTTCTAATAGGCTAGACTCTGAGCGGGCAGTAGTAGCAAACACTTCCCACGCTCCGAGGGTAAAAATGCGCTCGTTCTGCGAAATGAACCATTTTGTAAACCGAAAGAATGATGTATCACTATTCTTGAAAACCATTGAACTAACAAATTGGCGGAAAGAGGCAGGAGTAGCCAAAACATCAGTCGGCACTACTACGGTTAGGCTTCCGTCAATTTGATCTATTACATGGAGTTCTTCTAGTGCCACAGATATCGAAGCAGCAATATCTTGATTGTCAGTTCCCAATGTCATTATTTGAGACAAGTCGTTTTTTGAGATAGGTTGCTTGGCTACCATTTTACACACAGCAAGCACTCTCTCCGGCGTCGGTTCCATTCGCATCGGATCAGGATGGTTTTTAAACATATCTTAATACCCCTCAGAATTTGTCCAGACTAATCGTATAGCCATCAATTGTTTCTGACAGTGTTTTGCCGGTGGATGAAAGGCGAAAACTATCATTGCAATAGATTACTTTCACGTAATCATAATCGTCCAATTTACACAGGCTCCGATACAATGTGTTTCCGACCTCCTGGTCATCAGGGAAAACGCACATCACACCGGAGCAAAAGAGAAATGGCAATTCCCTTGCCGTAGCAAAAAACTCGTCGTAAGTAAGAATTAATCCACAAAAAGAGACATACTCTCGCATTTCATCGGGGATGACAAGTGCTCCAATCCCACAGTTGTCTGCTTTCTCGCATATGGACTTCAGTTCATCTTCTGAAAGCCTGTCCGAGTCTGGATCATGCACAAGCAGCGTTCGATAGCTTCCAAGATGTCTTCGGAGGGAGCGAGATAAGCCTTGTGGCGGGAGAGATAAAGAGGGCTTTTCCCGTACTTTGAATTGCTGATCTGTAGTTACCCGTCCATCGGGATCACACGGGCATCCATTGCACAACTCTGCAGCTAACGGATAAAGATGTCTAAAGGTTCTCCCCCAACAACGGCTATTAGGTGATGAAATGAGTCTGCTCATCGCCCGATAGCCTTCGGTTTGAATAGAGTATTCTTCTCTGCGTGGTATCTCAAGTGCGACCGCCAAGGCCTCCTTGTTGTTTAGAATCTCTGGTTTAAGCAGCTTTACAGTTACCAAATAGGAGCCCTTCACAGCATCATATCGAACATCCTTCAACGAGACAAAGCCTGTCCGATGTAGAAAGAGAAGGAGATTCGTGTTCCAGGCCATATTGCGATTGCCTGCATATTCGGCTTGTTCATCCGTCATCGCACTTGAAGCAACGGACGTATCCAAAATGCATTCATCCGCGCTAACCAAAGCAGAAGCACTATGGAGCATACTAAACCACCTGACAATCTGTACCTTGACAGTAAGGACGCGTTTGTTTACAAGTCCAAAAGCGCGTGACAAATCGCCCTCGCCTTCGACATTACTTGTATAGGGCATCAACAGACTGATAGACGGCAAACGATCACGCCCAGCTCGTCCAACTTCTTGATAAAAGCGGCTAAGATTCTCAGGGGCACATTCATGGATAATTGTCCTTACATCTGGTTTATCTACCCCAATGCCGAAAGCTGACGTGGCTATGACAATATCATACTGATTGTCTTTCCAACCTTTTAAAATCCTGTCTCGCTCACTGTCCTTTGTGTTGCCGGTAAAGCAGGGTATATTCTTAAAGCCCAAATCATTGAATTGCTTTTGCAGATCCTTGGCTTCTCTTGGCTCCAACACGTATATCACCATAGGCTTGGGGAGGGCTTTAGCTGCTTCGATTGTTTTGATATCTTGCTCGCGCTTTCCTTTTACAGAGTGGAAGATAAAGCGCGGTTCCTGACGTAAGGAATCACAACGTAATTGAGCATTATGCGATTCAGAGCCAAATAGAGTAAATAGGGTATCCACCACATCATCAGAAAGTGTGGCCGACAACAAGAAGGTGCGAATACTGTCAGATGAGGCTGTTCTCCATTTTTTCAATACAATAGAGAAAAGCTGAAAATCTGGTCGGAAAAACACACCCCAATCCGGAACTACATGTGCTTCATCAATAACAACGTTACATAGATAATTGCCTTTTACAGCATCTCCCAACAAATCATAAAGCTCAGTATTCTTTAGAATTGCTTCGGGTGAAGAGAACAAGAGTTTTGCAGTTTTATCTTTAATTGATCTCAGTATGGCGACCCTCTCTTCTGAGCTTTGATCACCCCTATAGCAAAAAATACCATTTTGACTTACAAGGTTGCTGCTTGCTGCGTAGTATTGATCTAAGGCCAGGGCTACTGTAGGTACAATCACAAGCGTAAGCCCTTGTGATGTCGCTGCGAGCATTTGTGTGACAAGACTTTTTCCCCCTCCGGTTGGCTGTGAGATCAAAAGCGTAAACCCCGATGGCAAATTGAGGGCAGTATGAACGGCCACTTTCTGTTCATAACTCTTATATGTATGAAACCTTGTGTGCGCTGATAAGAGCGAATCGCCAACCGAAAAAGTAGCGTAACTTTGGTCGGAAAGGTATTTCAGCCGATAAACATCATCAATGAACGAATGAGGCTTAAGCCATGACGGATAGTCTTGAGTGCACGAAACTCGATTATTGCTTTCACAAACAAGCCCAAATTCACCACCACATCTTTTCACAAGACGAAAAACTGAGTCGTTTACCTTTAGAGTTCCATGAATCAGTATAAGATCACGTAAATTAAGACAAAGATCCTTCTCGGAGGCACTCCCGCTCCTGTATTGTCTTATACGTTGAATAAAACCAAGCACATATCTCGACTGTGCAGATTCATGCAGTTTAGAAGGCGTCTCTGTCTCTGATATGTTTTTTTCTAATTCTGAAATAGCTGCTTCAGAATTGAGCGATCCAGAAAAAAACTGATTCAATATCTCTGTACTATCCATTCTTCCTTACCCTCAAGAAACAAGCTGCATCTAGCTCTGGTCGACTCTCTTTCAAAGATTGTAAAACGAGCTTCAATTCAGCCTCTAGCTCATCTGCAGGTCTCTCACTTCGTTCAAAGAAAACACATTCTGCCCTTAGCCCATCAATGACGCGCAGCATTTCCTGGTGTGCAACTTTGAGCTCAGATTTGTCTTTCAACGCCTTCGCCGCTCTCCTATATGCGATTTTCGCGGCATTTGCAATGAGTGGCTCCCATTTCTCAGGCGGGTTTTTCATGATGAATCTTTCGATAGGAGCTACCATCCCATGCTTTGCTGAGCGCTTACCCAAATGGTCCGCTTGATATTGATTTGCTTGAGTGAGCAGACGAATGACCATATCTTCTTCTACCGCCTGGCTCTCCTTAGTTAATGGCATCACAATATAGATTTGATTCAAGGGGAGATACATTCGATACCGGGACAATAGTTCGAGATTGATGTGGGCATCCATAAGCGCGTCAACCGCTGGCTGAACATCATAAATAAACACCAAACCGTCAAAATCGAATGTACTACGCAGTTGAATTGCCGAACACCGACCACGACTGCATCCCACTGCGTTTGTAATGATTGAGTCGTATAGTGCGTCACCAGGAGCATAAAACAGGATATCCTCACGAACTGACGAAATCTTTCTATCAAACGAGCCAAGGATTTTCCCTTCACGGTGCACGATGGAAGCGTTGGAATACTTATTCCAGTCTGGTGGAATAAATAATGATTGTTTTGCGGCATTAACGCTGAATCTTGACTCCCGGAATTCTATTAGCCCATCAGAGGTTGGCCGTTCGGATTCCAGCCCAGCCTGTCCACCCCAACCGAGCATGGCTTTTGCAAAGATACTATCATCATGCTTCGCATATTGTTCTAGGACGGCATCGATTCCTTCAGATAATGGGCGATAAAGGGTGGCACCAATATCGAATAGTTGTTCATCTTCCACGCTTTCGCGCATTTCTTCCGCTTCGTCAAGAATATCTTCGAAGGCGTTGGCTAAACCGTTATAGTAATCATCTAAAAGAGCATCAATTATTAGCTTGTTTAATTCGCCTGTAATGATTTCCAGTCCACTCAAAGATTGATTAAACAACATTAAGCCATCTCGCCAGATGTGGAATAACTGTTCTTCCGTTGATCCCTCTGCAAAAAGCACTGTCGAACGGACGTCTTTTTCCGGCTCCCTCCCGAGTCGATCAAGGCGCCCAATTCGCTGTTCAAGAGTATTGGCACTCCACGGGATATCTAAGTGGATGAGCTGTTCTGCGTTCTGGAAGTTGCGCCCCTCTCCGCCTGTCTCATCACATACAATTATGCGACAGTTGTGGTCATTTTGGAAGCTGTACACACTGTCGTCAAGTGCTTCTCTAGACATGCCTTTACAAAACGCAACTGCATTAAGTCCTTGCTTTTGCATCCTTATCGCGATTAGCTTCATGAACTCATGAAGAGTTGCAGTGTGTCCAGTAAAAACAACCACCTTGCACGCGGGAGAGGAATACACATCCGTTTCTTGTTCAATATAATCGACAGCCCGAAGGAGACGCCCTTTAATGAGATCTGGATCTTCATCAAGCGCTGCGTTTACAAGCGCATGTTCGTCCTTAGCCTGCTTAAGCCACTCTTGTGCTGTACTCCGCAGTATACTGTCATCAATCTTTAGCTCGTTTAGCATATCCCAAAATGCCCATGGACTACTGAATAAAGCGCTCAGAAGCGGGATCGCAGTGTTTTGAACATATAGCGCATCACTTTTCCCATTAGCGCTCAAATATGCTAGAGTATTTTGGATAGCTCCAGATTCATTGTAAGTCTCGTTATTTGTCAGCGGAGTGTACGCAACTTCTGCTAAAGTGCGTTTTGCCATTTTCCCAGAGATTGCTTGCCTCCGGTTGCGAACGACACGGCGCTCGAGACGGTAGTTTTCACATACATATGCCAATGCGCTACGCACCTGGGACAAGCCAGAATCATCGCTTTCTAAATCAATACGACTGATAAGCTTAGAAAAGGCTGGGTCCGAAAGAGTCTCAGCTACATCCTTCAGCTCATCGACGATTATGGGTTTGTACTCGTCATACCGATCCAACCGTCCAATTTGCTGATTAATCACTTTTTGGATGCGCTTTTGCTTCTTGACAAGCCAAGAGAACTTATCAGCAGACATGGTTGCATATTGGTCAGGCAGCAAGAGAGCAAGTAAACGCCGATACTCTTCATTTCGATCCTGAATTGGGGTGGCAGAAAGCAACAGAATATGGGGGATTCTTCTGCTTAAGGATAGAATGGTATTATAAAGAGTATCGCTTTTCAGAAGCCGATGCGTTTCATCTACAATCACAAGATCCCAAGGAACCATAGTTGCACTCATCGAATCTCCGAGCGTCTCCAACGGGAGAATACAGACTTGAGAGCTTAAAGAAAAAGTAGAAACTGAGAGGCTGTATTTATAAAAGAGTTCATTTTTCCACTGACTCACCAGAGCATTGGGGGCAATAATCAGTGCTCTGAAAGACTCTTTCTCAGACATAAGTATTTTCAAAATAGAGCATGCTTCAACAGTTTTGCCCAAACCAACCTCATCGGCCAACATATACCGGATCGGACGAGATTCAAAACAGCGTGCAACAGTGCTTATCTGGTGCGGCAGCAGAAAAGCTCTACATCCAGCCAGAATATCAAATCCATAAACTGCATTCTCAATAAGATGCCGATTCTGACTAACTTTCATACGATTGAAAAACCATGATGGATGCTGGAATTCGTAAGCTGCGAGTTGTTTTTCCGGGGAATAATTCATTTGGGAGTACTCAATTCTGAGTTCTGTTTCTGGAGCAGTCACGTTTTTCCCGTTTGGAAGCTTGATGTTATACCAGTAAGGGAGTGTATCATCGCCCGAATTAACTCGTGAAATAATAGTTCCTACGCCCCAAACACCCTGAACAATCCCTCCTGGAACCGCTTCACAACGAGAGACAGAAGCAGCAGGAAAAACATCGTTGGCGATTATTTCAGAATAATAAGATTTGCTTCCCAGCAAGTCGTGGAAAACGACACGCCCTGCGTCGGCAAGCTCGTTATATTCAGTCAATTGTCCTAAAGCGAATAACCGAGGGTATTCTTTGTCTTCCTCGTCTATTTTAATAGGACAACGATAATAAGCGCCAATAATCATTGCGACTCCTTTCTCTGTTGAGCAATGCTATCCTTGTTGTAAGAATGCTTCTACGCATACTCCTTTTTGCGGGCAATAAACACACCAATCCGAAGGTATAGTAGTGTTTTCTTGAGCAGAAGTATTGTTAAGGTAATCTCTTATCTCATTCTGTAAATCAGCAGAACGACTGGCACTCTTCACTGGATAATAGGAGTAATTTTTCCGTGGGAATTGCCTTTGGGCCAGTTGTTCAAAACTCCGGTATGGATTCTGCGGTTCTGAATCAACAATTGATACCGAGAAAGCTGCATTTCCAAAGGACAACCGAGCGGAAATCCTGTCATCGTTGTATTTTTTCGCTGTAGGGAAATCACCGATTACTTGTCCCAACAGGAAATTTGTCGCACGGCGTTTTAAGTCATAGATTTCTGTGTCCGTCCAAAACCCAAAATACTTTTTCAATTTGTCGCTTTCTTCATTAACTACTTGTCTAAGGTATTTCCGCACAGTATCACTAGGATGGTTTTGAATCCGTTTCCACACCGCTTTCACAAGAAGTGAATCATAATACTTCTGGGTCAAAAAATCACCCTGTATGACAGGTTCCTTTTGAACGACGTACTCTAGGAGATAACGATATGGGCACAGGAACATATCCATCATTTGAAGCCAGGTTACACCTATTGCGTCTGCGCTTTTTCGAGGGATAGTAATGGTATAATCTATGCCACGTTTTGAGTTGTCTACTTCTACATGTACTGGCTTCAATCCAAGAATTGGGATAATTGTAAATGGTTCAGTCACCTCATCGTTATATTGCTTAACATAGCTGAGGCGAACATCACATCGGTTGTAAAACAATCCATAGAATAACGCATATCTCAGAAAGCTAGTTCTTTCATCTAGGGATGTCCAATATACTTGAAACTGCAAATCTATTGGGTCATATGCTGCTTGAATGAAATCTTCCGTTAATGGCCAGGGAAGCAGCTCCTCCACTCCTTGATTCATGTCTCGATCAGAAAGACACGCGAAATGATAGATTTTATTAATCTCTTTCTCATGCTGTGGCTTGCTATTGAGAATATCACCATCAATCTGTTCAAAGTTCTTTACAATCCAATCAACGCTTTCCCCATTTTCTTTTTGCTTAAGATAGTAGTACAGTCCTTTGCGAAGATCGTTAAATGTACCTGAAAATGCGGATTTTTCTGGCTGTATACTCTCCAGTCTTGCTTGCAGCGCAGTAATCAGTGCCCGCTCCTCTTCGTTGGCATAGACGAGCTCACGACGCTTGAGAAAAGATTCGAGTTTATCAAAGTGCTGACCAAAATTTATGTACTCTCGTTTTGCGCGATCCTGCGCAAATAGTTCCTGCGCAATGCTGTTCAACTCTTCCAGCGCAGACGCAAGTCTATGAATGTCTTTCTTTCGAGCTTTTATAGAGTTATAAATCGAGAGATGTTTTAGAGCGAATACCGAGTCTGTTGATTTAGATGCTTGGATTTCTTCATAGTTGCTAAGATACTCAGCAACGTATTTTTGCTTGAAATCAGAAAAAGTCTTAATATTTCTAAAAATAAGTTGTACGTTATAAAACGTCCTCAGAAGATCTTCTCCGCGTCCACTCTGCAAAACATTAGAAGACAGACATTCTTTAAGCGCAGAGATATCGATATCGATTTCTTGGCGTTCAAAGTTCCACAACTTGTATAAAGCGGAGAAGAACTGACCGATTGGGTACGCCAAGAAATGACGGTCTTTTGCAAACTCCGGATGATAAATCTTCAGAAGAGTATGGACATCTCGGTTTGCAGTGTACACCTGTTCTGTCATTGCATTTAATATTTGAGCATTAGTTAACGGAACATCATTTCCTCGCGCAATCACACCTTGAGTCTTTCGGAGAAACTTTTCTGCTTCGTGGACATGTGACGAAACAAAGTGGGCATATTCCGTGATGTTCTCAAACTCTATTAACTGTATCGACTGATACAGTTGATTCCATTTTTTTAAAAACTTATTTCCTGGTTGATACCTTCCTTCAAACACTTCGCCAATAGCGCAAGCCAACGCATTGCTCGGGTTTTGCATAGTTGAGGTAGTGTACTCTTTTATCGCGGCATCGTGGATTATTGGAACTCCAAAATGACTGTAGATTCTAGCCCAAGAAGAATACATCCTTGGATACTTTTTCTGATAGTTATAGAGAAATATGACAGTATAGCCCATCTTCTCTAACTCAATAATGAGGCGAAGCTGAGCGGGCGAAAACTGATGAACTCCATGAATCACGATGGACTTTGCCTGAAGCAAACGGGTATTTTGAACCATTCGTCGATACCACGCTTGTTCATCAGGTTTGCTTGATTTGCACTCTGAAAGCTCTTTTTCAGCCAGACTAACCAGAACTGCTTTAACATCGTGCTTTAAGAAGGCTTCTGGAAATACAAATGATGCTTTCTGCTGAAGATCAGCAAGTGCGGAAACAAGAAACCGCTGCTCCGGGTTTCCTTTTGAACCATCTAAAGATGATGCAGGTATGCCAAGTTCGATAAACAGGCGAATCGCCTCTAGGAAACGACTTTCATTTTGCTGAAGCGAAAGGTAGAAATTCTCGTCAATTAGGCCATGGTTATAATATGACTTAAATAATTCTGTAAGCTCACTATGCTGCCGGACACGTAAACTAATATTGTTTGTCCAACTATCGTAAACATCTGGGTGAGAAACAAGATCATCCAACGGGCAAATTAAACCGAATATTTGATCGCGAAAGTTTGCTTTTAATCCGTTTACAAGTGTGCGAGATACGCAGAAATGAGGAAGCAGGGAAAGCTCGGACCAATACTCGGTCTGGTCCAGTTTGTAAGGATCTGTGTATGTGAACACCTTATAAGGCATTACCTTGCTCCTCCTTTTCAATTAGATTCTGCCAATTGAGCGTAGAGTTATTACTGATCTCGATCCATGAGAACGAGCGTATTGCTCGTGTCATGGCAACATATAAGACCCTTGTTTCTTCTCGACTTCTTTCTTCCACCTCAGCAGACATATTAAAGTGGCTGTTTTGGAACGTACCAATATCGCCTTGATCAATGCGATAGCCGATTTGAAAATGCCCGTTATGCTTTTCGGCACTGACATGTAGCATCGTCTTCTTAATCTTGTCGATAGGAAACGAGCAGTATGGGAGAATAACGTGACCATACTCTAATCCTTTGGATTTATGAACCGTGATACACTGAATAAATTGGCTATTCTTATCTTCCTCGGGAGATCGGCTATCCACAGAGACGTGAGAGGCTATATTGCTATATAGATGTTCCTGCAATGTGTTAACAGTGAGTTTGTCGATATTACAGGTATTGATTAAATGCTCAAAAATCAGATCCACATTGATTTGATAGTACCTCTGAGCTTCTGCGTTGTCCGGATTGAAGTTTTTCCATGGCTGAAGATAATCATAAAGATCCCGAAGGGCTTGTAATACGGGCTTTGTCCTAAGCCAACGAACAACATACTCCCATTTCCCATCTCGCCCGTCAATTCGAGCCAGGGATGCATTAAGATAATCAATGATATAATTAACAAGGTCTAATTCGGTTACCTTTTCTGCCCCTTTCGCTTTCCAGCTGTCTTTGATATCCTTTCGATACTCATAGAGTGCAGCTTTGGGCAAATCCAAATTGAAAAAGTTTGACGTAGCAAGATTATACAGGTATTCAGCCTCGTCAAAGTGAAGAAGTGCATTTACAAGTGTGAGCATGTCCATAGCTGGCTGCGAAGTGAACAGATCTCCACCTGTGCTGGTTTGAATATCTAGCCCGAACCTCTTTTTGCACTCTCTTCTAATTAGATCTGCTTGCCAATTATCTCGAACGAGAATTGCTATGCTCTTCTCCACGGGCCTTAAATGCTGCCCCTGTGCTTCTTCATATGCCATTCTTGCTTGTATTCTACGGACTTCATCAGCAATCGCTTTTATCCGTCCACTTTCGTTTGGGATACTAGTGCAGTGATAGTATTTCTCCTTGTTGGTCCTCAAAACCGGATTATAAGAGTTGTAAAGCTGTGTCCCGATCAACCGATCTTTTTCCGGTAAATATGATAAAAGCTCATCTGTTCTTGCTCCCCATTTGGCAAAAGACCGATGGTAAATGTCTAATAGATCGCTATCGGTTCTGTAATTGCGCTTTAGGGTAAACTCCAGCCAATTCTCAGGCTGGGAAGCTATCCCAAGTTGGTCAAATGCCTTTTCTTTTGCTCCGCGAAAACGATAAATGCATTGCTTGATATCTCCAACCACAAAGAGCTTGAAATCAAGCAGCCGTGCCAACTCCAGAAGAATCTCAATTTGCTCATCATCAGTATCCTGGAACTCATCAACGAACATAAACTGAAGACCTTTAGACTCTCTCAGCTCAGATATCCGGTTTGACCTTTGCGGTGAACAGATAAGCCTATGAAGGACAGACATCATAGAGTTCAAATGAATTCGATTATTCTTGAGAAGTTCGTTATTAAACTCTCTATCTATACTGGGAATGGTATCAGCAAGTAGTTGATGGAGTTCACTTTTGCTGGAGTCGCTCACGGTTCCAAAGTCATCCGGGGAGAGATCGCAAATACTAACGCTCTTGTTGTTGAGTTTTGCGGTAAACTCCACAATCAAGTCACGGATTGCATATACAGGGAGTCCGAGTTTCCGCGTATAATTGTTATGGAGCCGCTCCATCTTGCTGATGTAGGAATCTAAGTATTCAGCTACCTTTTGCTTTCTATTAAACTCACTTGAAGTAATGGCTAAGTCTACGCCATAACCGAGTTCTGTACCCAGTCTGGTTATAATATGTTTTGCATATGAATGAATGGTGCTGATTTGCATATGGTCGATCAGCGAAATCATATCAAGGTACTCAGTCTTCGAGGTGAGTAGATAGCAGTTTTTGAAATAGTTCTTCAGCTTCTCTTCCATATGATCTGCTGCTTCATTCGTGAAGGTGATCATAGTGATCCGATTGGCCATTTTAGGAAGAGGAACTTTTTGGGAATAGCAAATATAACCTATACGAGAAATCATCGTGTAGGTTTTTCCGGTTCCAGCTCCGGCTCTGATAACTATGTTTTTCTCAGGCGGCGCATGCTCTATGAGAAACTGCTCGCTATTAAAACCACTGTGCTTATCCAGAAGCTCCAGCAGTTCTATTTGCTCTGGCTGAACTAGGCCATTAATGATACAGAATGACTGATCTATGGAATGTGTGTTTTCCTGAAGGATACTGAAAGCACAGTGGAAACAGGAAAAGGAATCGATAGAAGCCAATGCTGAAGGGTAATTTGATCCATCACCTGTAAAGTCAATTTCTAGATTATCTCGATTTCTAAGGAGCCCCCTAGATTTGAGTACCTCATCTATTGCCTCAATGGCGTCAATGAGTTGTTGGTGTTGAGAAAAAACGCAAAAGAGTTTACAACCGTCCCTATATGCTTGAGCCATTTCTTCTAGCGTGGCATGAAAATCCGGTTCTCCCTCCTTGAAGTAATAAAAGCGAGAATAGTCATACTCGTTATCTTGCTCAGCTATTGTTTCTTGCTCGTGCGGGGTCTTTGATGGCGTATAGTCAGGCTCGAATAACCGACGGACCTCATCCATTGTTTTGATCCCGAAGGAATCCCTGTACCAGTAATTCACCTCTCGGAGAGCATCATTGAGCTTTTTGAAAAAAGCTGTATTTGTCTCGAGATCTTCTTTCAGAATAGTGAATTTTTCTTCTGTGACAATATCAAGACGTTTTGAACGGTAAAAACTGTTTGTCACTTGTGGCAAACAAACCATCTGGAAAATAAGCGGATTATACCCTAATGAGTTTTTAATATAGCGTTGAAGCACAAAGCGGTACCCTCGTGCCTGCTTTTGCGGTGAGGACGAAAGCTCTCCATCGGTCGTATCGAGGATAATCATATCATTCTCAACCCGAAGAATTGTTTCTTCACGCCAGCCCTTCAATTCGACTACAAGGATTCCCTTGTTGGGCAGCAAAATGCAGACGTCATACTCTTTCCCGTAGAGTTGGCGATTTCTGTAAACCACATATGTATCATCGAGGTATTCTTTGACCTTTGCTATAAAAAGGTCTTCGCCAAAGTTGCCGCTGTGCTCAGTTCCGATAATGATTGCCATGCTGCCACCGCCTAACTGATGTTGCGCAATCTGATTTGCTGCATGTCCAGTATTCCTGCATATTTAGAACATCAAGAGCATGAGCCATAACATGTGCTTGTGAATACTATTCAAAATAAGCTGTATCAAGTCGGTAGATTTTAATAACATCCTCAGGAACAATGCCAACCTCATATTTCACCATAAGCGAGGTGAGCATTTTTCCGTCAATTAGCTTAACATGTTTCTGATGTTCATCTTCTACAGCTTTTCTCGCTTCCTTAGTAAAAGAGGATGTTGTAATGAAAACGCCTTTTTGCACTTTTTTCATTGACCCAATAAAAGCGTTGACCTCTTGCGAACCTACATTTTTCCCTTGCTTGTATCGTTTTGCTTGTAGATAAATCTGGTCCAACCCCAAATTGTCTTCACTAATAATTCCATCGATGCCCCCGTCGTGAGGACCACCCACGACAATACCTGCAGATTGGTCGTATCCATAGCCCATCTTAATGAGCAGATCAACAATGAGCTTTTCAAAAAAACTTGGATGGTTTTGCATGATCAGCCTCATAAGGTCAGTTTCGATTGAAGCAACATGAGCCTTATATGCTGACTGGATTTTCTCTTCAGGTAACAATTGAGATTCATCTGTATCCTGAATTGTGGTGGCATTTGGAGGTGATGTAGAGGCATCGAGTAAACCGTAACATGGCTTCTTACCCTTGTAAGACACTATTCGAAAATGCTTAATTGCATTAGCAGTAGGAAAATCCAATCCAAGACAGTGCCTACGGATAGTGCTATTAATAACAGATACTGGCTCTTTTGCTGGAAACGTATATAGATTTTTATCGATGATCTCTTTATAGATTTCACGACTGGTCAAGCCTTCATTATTGTTATCCAGCACCTTTTTTATTGCTTCAACTATGGTCATTATTTCCTCCTTGTAAATCGCCAAGGCTACTTTTGTCCCGCCTTCATCCAGGCATCGACCTCGCTGATTTTAAACTTCCACAGGCGACCGACCTTTACGGCGGGCATGCCGCGCTTCTCGATCCAACTGAGTACCGTATCGCGGTTGATGCCGAGATAGGCCGTGATTTCCTTCATGGAGACCCAACGCTCTAAGCTGTTATCCATCGGTGTTTCCCCGCTTTCAAGCAAGATACAAAAATCCAATATGGATTCTACCACAATATTCCGTATTCTTCAACGGTTATCGCGGTTTTTCGCGGAATAGCCTGGGTTTCAGATCAGCGCCATAAACCGGCTCACACCGTAGCTGCTCTCGCTGCGGCGGATGACGGTCTCCGGCAGCGCGGCCAGCCATTTGCGGCTAAAGGCCGTAGTGCTGAAGAATGCGTCGAAGTTCGCGACCGGCAGCACGACCCAATCGCTATCCTCCGGCTTGTTCATCCGGTAAAACTGCACCAGCGCGGGCAGCACCGTTTCCGGCACGCCCTTCGGCGTGAGGGCGCGGAGCTTCTCCAGCTCACCGGCTGAAAGAGGGGCAGGCTCGCCCCGGAGCGGGCCCTCCTCCACGGCGTCGGCTACGATGTCGTCGAAACGCAGAGGCCAGTCCGCCTTTGTGCTTGGGGAGAAGATCGGCACCTGCATCTGCCGGAGCTTGTCCCGCCACGCCTCGTCGAATCCCTTTTTCAGCAGGTCGCAGCTGGTGACGGCGCTTTTCAGCACCTTGTCCGGGTGCTTCCTCACAAAGGCGACCACCTGATGCACATGCCGGTAATACCAGCCCGCACCGCCCTCGTCCACCAGCTCCTGGAACACGCCGTGCAGCGCTCGGTAATCTGTCTCGCTCTGCCCGTCCCGCCTGGGGCGGGCGTTTTTCCTGTCCGGGATGCTGCACCAGGCCCGCAGCGCATCATAGGTCCGGTCCGTATTGGCCGCCCCGTCCTGCCAGAGATAGCCCCGCGCCAGAATGGTCAGCACCCGGCTCAGGCCCTCGCACTTCACCAGCGTGTCAAAGATAAAGCGGCCCAGGTAGGCGCTGTCATATTTGTTTTTCGCCGCATACTCCGGGAAGGTCGTGTACGCCCGGAATTCCTCAATTTCGTTCAGCATCCCGCTCACCGCCTTTTTGCTTTGACCGCATTTGCCTCGACCCGATCCAGCAGCACGTCGAAGACAAAGCCCCGCTTGCCCAGAGCGACGGCGCATTGGAGCACCGTGTCTGGACTGACGCCGCTGCGATTCAGATACTCCCGCACCCGGGAGGCCGCCAGGTCCTGATAGTCCCAGCTCATGCTTTTCTCATATCCGCTCATAATGTGTTTTATCAGGGCACTGTCCGTCGTGCGATGGATGGCGCCTTTTTTCATTTCTTCCCGCCGGTATCGGTCGTCCATGTCGCAGATGATATCCCCCAGCACCCGGTAGCCGCCCTTGCGGAAGTCCGCAAAGACGTCCGTGTATTCCGCCTGCTTGTCGAAGGGGATCACGCCCAGAAGAAACCGCTCCCGCGCCGACCGGGAAAGCAGCTGCCAGTTATGCCGCCTCATGTCCTGCCTTATCCGCGCCACATGCTCGGCACTCATGTCCTGCAGCACGCCGTACAGCTCGTCCGCCGTATAGGTGTTCTCCTGCCCGCGCATGAACAGGATGCGCTCCACGTCCCTGCGGCGTTTCATGTCCTTGCCCTCCAGCCGGCTGATACGGATGCGGCGCAGGGCGTTTTCGTAATCGGAGATCAGGGAGGCCGTGAAGTCCATGGCGGCCGGGTCCAGCTTCTCTTTCCAGTCCTTTTTCCGGGCGAAGGCAAACAGCTCCTCGTCCCTGGCGGGCTTCACCCGGAGCTTCGGCGTGTTCTCCTTCAGCATTTTGGCGAACCATGGCAGCTTCTCCACGTTGGAGCTGACATTCTCCCAATCCACGCTGTCAAAGAACTTTTCCAGCTTGTCCTTCTGCTTCGGCTCGTACCACTCCCGGCCGTCCTTGTCGCTGACGATATTTTTGTATTTGAGAAAGGGGCTGCGGCTGACCAGCGCGCGGTTCAGATACTCCGACAGCTCCGGCTTCACGCCGCTTTTCGCCGAGTCGATCTCCAGTCCCGTGAGGATCTCCAGGATTTCCGTCTCTTCTTCCAGCTGTTTTCGCGCATCCGGGTCCAGGCTCTCGTCATAGGCCACGATGCTGCGGTCAAAGGCGGCGTTGCAGATCTGCCCGATGCGGGTGTCGAAGGTGCTGCGGACGGTCTCAAACCGGGCCTGCCAGTCGTTTGCGTCCCGGATCAGCGGCTCGGCAGCAGGGATTTTCAGCACGGGGATCTGTGCGGAATAGCTGTCGTAGATGTCTCCGGCATAGTTCCGCGCAACGCAGGCGTTCATCAGCGGGTCGGCCACGGTGCGGACCGGGTCACCGTCGAAGTCCGCACCGCCCAGCCGCTCCGGGATCAGGGTGCGGGAATCCACCATCGAGACGTAATGCAGATGGGACAGGTATTTCTGCCGGAAGTATCCGATCTCCTCCGGCGCTCTGACGACTGCCTCCTCGTTCCGGGCGATGTGGGGATTGCGCAGCAGCGTGTAGCGGCTGCGCTCCGGATAGGCCGCGCCGGGGGCGTAGACCTCGCCTTCGCCAAGACACTCCCGCGTCAGCTGCAGTGAGGCGGCGCTGTCGATTTTGTCTCTCACCAGCAGATGCAGGAAGCGCAGCAGGTCACCGGAGAGGTAGCGGACGTCGCCCAGCGTGATGAGCCGTCCCAGCGCATATCGCTTCAGCAGCTTATCCGCCTTGGCGTCCAGTTCTTTCATGAACACCGGCTCATTCAGAAACAGCGGGTTCTTCATCAGCACCTTAGCCCAGAGAATGTTCTTGCTCCCGGCGCTCTCCCGTTCCGGCGCGGAGGCGAAGTGCCAGAGGCGGTAATCTTCATCCGCAACCGTGTGGTAATACTCCGACTCTGTTGATTTCGTGATCCAATCTCTCGGATCGTCCTCCGGGGCATGGTCCCAGCCCAAGGGAAGGTCAGCGGGGCGGAACTCCTCCGGGCGGATGGCGGCGGTGGTCAGAAACTGATAGTTCAGCTCCGTGTACTTGGTGGGATTCGCCTGCCCCACCCCGGAGATATACAGGGCATGGCGGTATTTGCGGCAGCGGTCCAGGTACTCCCCCCAGCTCAGGCCGTTGTCCCGCATCCAACCGAAGCCCTTGAACATGCTTTTGTTCAGAATGAGGTCCACTCTGTCGATGGGATGGACGGTGCCCCAAACGTCCGTGATCTCCCCGACGCCCAGCTCCCGGAAGAACGCTATATAGTCAACCTCATGCACCACGCCCTTGATATAGGGCATGCGGATCTGGAAAGAGGAATGAATATGCTTCCCGCAGTAGTATCGGTCAATGAACTCCGCATACTGCGGGGAAATCAGCCCCTCGCCGTCG
>JAEEGL015807705.1_pt1 | contig 29157 bp, 29 predicted proteins | sample 9134231 | NCBI WGS metagenome assembly JAEEGL01 (sample SAMN16246548, study PRJNA631951) | gut metagenome | biome: gut microbiome; feature: rumen; material: fiber-attached | host: Bos | place: Iran: Karaj | collected 2018-10 | reverse complement strand
CATCATAGTATCAGCCAATTTTTGCATTGAAAAAGCATCACTTTGAAATCCATGTACTAATAGCACAATCGAACTTGTTGGAAAAAGAATTTCACACTCATTCTCATCTGAATTACTATTATAATTTGAATTATAATTATTAGCCATAACATATCCCCCTTATGTTTTATTAATTTTTTATAAAGATTTACTCATGTTTCATTTTATCATTTCACAAAGGCATTTTCAATCTATTGGCTTAAATTCTGTAACAATAAAAACAAAAAGAGCTATTTTAAAAAAGCTCTTTTCTTATAATCTATTTAATGTTTTAAAGAAAAGCTTTTGGAACTTCTTTTCTTCCTTTTTAAACTTTTTCTTTAATTTAGTTACGTCTTCTTCTTTAATGATTTTTGATTCTATAAATTTTAAATTTGAATTAGCCTTTTCTGTTTTAATCGCAAATTGAATATATGAATTCTTTAAAGATAATAATTTAAATGATTTTTCTAAATCAATTAATCCACTAGTTGTAATACCTAATGTATTAAATAATATATCATTGGCAATAGGCCCAATTATTAAATCATATTCTTCTAAATAATCCTTATAATTATTTCTATTTTTATATATATAATTAAACCATTCTTCATCTTTTGAAAATTCTTTTATTTTTAATCCAGTTAAATCTAATTCATATCTATTTAGATAAGTAATAGTTCCTTTTTCAAATGTAGCCCATTTTAGTGAAAATTCTAAATCATTCGATAAATAAAAGCCCTGACCAAAATCAGCATTTTTCCTACCATAATGTATATCTGGTTTTTTTATTTCATATTTACCAATATGATATAGAATCATTTCAATCACCTACATTCTTCCTAAACGATATTTAAAATCCTTATAACCAAAATCAGTTAGCTTTTCTAATGTATTATCTTTCTTTAAAATATAAATATTAGGTAAAGCCATACCATTAAATGTATTATTTTTAACTGTTGTATATAGTGCCATATCACCAAATATTAATAAATCATTTTCCTTTGGTAATGATTCAAAAGTATATTGGCCAATATTATCACCAGTTAAACAAGTAGGTCCACCTAATTTAGCTAACACCTTATTATCTTTTAAATCGGCTTTATATAGAGGTGGCTTATATGGCATTTCTAATACATCTGGCATATGACATGCAGCTGATGTATCAGTAATAATAAAGTTTTGATTATTACTCTTAAATGTATCTAAAACTCTAGTTAAAAGATAACCAGCATTTAATACAACACCTTCGCCTGGTTCTAAATAAACATTAACATTCCATTTGTCTTGGGCATATTTAATACATTTTTCTAAGCGAGGAATATCATAATCAAATCTTGTAATATGATGTCCTCCACCAAAGTTAATCCATTTAATATTTTTAAAATAAATAGAATTCTACTGGCAAAAGTGATACAGGTTCTTCGGAATTAGTTTCAATAAAAATATTATCATTGATGGCCATATAAACCCCAATAGTATATCCCTTATTTTTTATCAAATTAAAGTAGGTTTGTGCATCTTCATTTGAAGCAAAAACAATAAAACTAATATTGTATGAATAGTTCTCCTTTGTCTGTAATCGATCAGGTGCAGTTAATAAAGCATAATCTTTCAATTCTTCAATTTCAAAGGTCTCATCAAAAATATGACAATAATTTTTTATAAATTCTGTTTCTTGCTTCATAGTATATTTATTTTCTTCTTTTATCCAACCCTTTTTTTCCAAAATATCAATAGATTCAATAAAAAATTCATTTTCTGATTTTTTAGTGCATGATGTTAAACATAATAAAAACGATAAAAAAACTAAAAAACATAATAATTTATTTTTCATTTTAAGTATAAATCCTCCGCAAACAATTAGTCTTGCATACCAGCCAAGACCTTTAATGCAACATCAGAATTATTTAATTGTTCATCATCACTTCCTAAAATATCTCGTATCACGGGCATGTTAGCATGTACATATTTAGCACTATTTCTTTTAACCTGAGTAGATAAATTACTAGATTGATTAATCAAAATTGGAAAAACAAAGTCAATTATAGAATCATAATTCCCTAAAATATTTGCCGTTACAATTCCGTTAATTTTTCGTAAAAAATCTATCAAATTAAAATTTGTAATATAATTTATCGTATGCAAATTTATTTTATTCACACTACTTTTAACCAATAGAAAATCATCAGAATATCTTTTGCCGTCAAAATCATTTGCTAATGCTGATTCGATAGGAACAACAATATCAGACTGAAACTCATCATTAATAACTAAAGCTCTTGTTGCTATTGGAGTGAATTTAGGCTTATTCGACAACTCGTTCCACCTCTTCTTCAAATTTGGTTTTAAAACAAACATATTCAAAAAGGAATCAAAGGCTTTTTTTAAAGTACTATTTACTATAATACTAGCAAATGTAACATAGACTTCATCTAATGTTGTAACATTCATTATTTGTTCAATATTATAATTTAGTGAACTTTCTACAACACGAATTAATAAATTATAAAAGTGATTAAAAATTGTAGTAGTATATGGTGTGCCAACACTTATTAGTTTATCAATTAAGCCAGGATGTTCAATTGCACAATTCATTGAAACAACTCCACCTTTACTATGACCAACTGTTATAATTTTTTTACTAGGATAAAATTCTTTCAATCTGTGAATTATATGAAATAATTCTTCAGTTTGTTCATCCACAGTTCCCATTTTATCATTTGTAAAAGAAACTTTAACTAACACATTAGCTTTTTGATTTGATGCAAAAGCCCTTCCGATTTCAACGTACACTGCATTTGTCACGCTATCAAATTGCGTTATAGGAGTATTTACATTTTTGAAATTATAGTACTCAGCAATTGTTCCTAGTCCCATCATAGTATCAGCCAATTTTTGCATTGAAAAAGCATCACTTTGAAATCCATGTACTAATAGCACAATCGAATTTGTTGGAAAAAGATTTTCACACTCATTCTCACCTAAATTACTATTATAATTTGAATTATAATTATTAGCCATAACATATCCCCCTTATGCTTTATTAATTTTTTATAAAGATTAAACTTCATTTTATTCTATCATTTCACAAAAACATTTTCAATCTATCGAACTTAAATTTGTAACAATAAAAACAAAAAAGAACTATTTTTCGAAAAACAGTTCCTTTTTAATTTTATTATATTTTACCTAAACGATATTTAAAATCCTTATAACCAAAATCAGTTAGCTTTTCTAATGTATTACCTTTCTTTAAAATATAAATATTAGGTAAAGCCATACCATTAAATGTATTATTTTTAACTGTTGTATATAGTGCCATATCACCAAATATTAATAAATCATTTTCCTTTGGTAATGTTTCAAATGTATATTGGCCAATATTATCACCAGTTAAACAAGTAGGTCCACCTAATTTAGCTAACACCTTATTTTCTTTTAAATCAGCTTTATATAGAGGTGGCTTATATGGCATTTCTATTACATCAGGCATATGACATGCAGCTGATGTATCAGTAATAATAAAGTTTTGATTATTACTCTTAAATGTATCTAAAACTCTAGTTAAAAGATAACCAGCATTTAAAACAACACCTTCGCCTGGTTCTAAATAAACATTAACATTCCATTTATCTTGGGCATATTTAATACATTTTTCTAAGCGAGGAATATCATAATCAAATCTTGTAATATGATGTCCTCCACCAAAGTTAATCCATTTAATATTTTTAAAATATTTAGAAAACTTTTTATCAACAGCCATTAATGTTTTTTCTAAATCATCTGAATTTTGTTGGCATAATGTATGGAAATGAATTCCATCAAGCATATTAATTAATTCATCTGTCATCTCACGTTCAAATTGATCAATTGTAATACCTAGTCTACTTCCACTTGAACATGGATCATAGATTTCATGACCTATTTGAGTTGAGAATTCAGGATTAATTCTTATACCTATTTCTTTATTATTTAGTTTCGCTTTAGACCCGTATTTTTTTAATTGATTAACAGAATTAAAAACAATATGGTCCGCATATTTTAATAATTCATCAAATTCATCATCTCTAAAGGCAGCAGAAAAAACATGCACCTCTTTAGATGGCATTTCTTCCCTACCGAGTCTTGCTTCAAATAAACCTGATGCTTCTGTACCTGCTAAGTAATTAGAAAGTAATGGAAATAAATCAAAATTAGAAAAGCACTTTAATGCTAATAAAATTTTAGCATTTGTTCTTTTTTGAATTCCTTTTAAGATTTCTCCATTTTTAATTAGATTTTCTTCATCAATTACATAGGCAGGTGTTTTTATATCTTTAAACACTTCGTTTGGATTTAAATTCTTAAATCTAACGAATGGATATGTATTATCAATTACCATATTATTCCACCATTATTGGTTCATAAGATTCAGTAATAGGTAATCCATATTTATTTAATGCATCAATAAATGGATCTGGATTATATTCTTCTACTGTATGTGCACCAGTTAAAGTCCATAAGCCCTTTAAAATCATCATTGCACCACACATTGCAGGAACACCTGTTGTGTATGATACTGCTTGGCTTCCAACTTCCTTATATGATTCTTGGTGGTCACACATATTATAAATATAGTATCTTTTTTTCTTACCATCCTTATATCCTTCAAAGATACATCCAATGTTTGTTTTACCAACAGTTCTTGGACCTAAAGATGCAGGATCAGGTAACATTGCCTTTAAGAATTGAATAGGTGTAATAGAAACACCATTATACATAACAGGCTTTGTTGAAAGCATACCAACATTTTCTAAGCACTTCATATGTCTTAAATATGATTCACCAAATGTCATATAGAATCTTATTCTTTTAATTTCAGGATAATTTCTCGCAATTGATTCAATTTCTTCATGGTGTAATAAATACATATCCTTCATACCTACACCATCAAAATTATATTCACGCTTAATGCTCATTGCAGGAACTCTTATCCACTTACCATTTTCATAATATGCAGCCTCTGAAGAAACCTCTCTTAAATTAATTTCAGGGTTGAAATTAGTTGCGAAAGGATAACCATGATCTCCACCATTACAATCTAAGATATCTAATGTTTCAATAGTATCAAATTCATGCTTTTTAGCATAAGCTACATAAGCTTGTGTAACACCTGGATCAAATCCACAGCCAAGTAAAGCTATTAAGCCTTTTTGCTTAAACTTTTCTTCATAGCTCCATTGATCAGCATAATCAAAATATGCAGTAAAGTTTTTCTCCTTTACTCTCTTTTCATATTTTTCTCTCCATACTGGATCATTTACATTTTCAGGCTCATAAGCAGCTGTATCTAGATAATGACAATCGCATTCTAAACATGCATCCATAATTTTTAAATTTTGGTATGGCATACCTAAATTCATTACTATTTCAGGCTTAAATTCTTTAAATAATGAAACTAACGCATCATAATCATTTGCGTCAATTTGCTTAATTGTTATATTTGTTTTAGTTTTTCCTTCTAATTCATTTTTAATCTTTTCACATTTAGATAATGTTCTAGATGCGATACATAAATCAGAAAATACATCAGGATGTTGACAGCATTTATGGATTGCAACTTGTGCAACTCCACCACAACCAATAATTAAAACTCTACTCATTTATAATTCACCTCATTAAAAATTAGGAGGGCATGAAACCCATAATACGATTGCTTTTTCTTTACCTTCATTCTTTAAATAATGCTTGGTATCAGAAACAAAATAAAAAGACTCACCCTTTTTACAAACCTGAGTCTTTTCTCCATAAACTACTGTAACTTCTCCATCAATTACATATCCAAATTCTTCTCCTGAATGTGGATAATCATGATATGTTTCTCCATTTGGATTTATAACCACATAAATTGGCTCCATCCGGTGCTCTTGAGCACTTGGAACTAACCATGTTTGTAAATAAGTATCAAATTCTTTATCATATTGTTCTTCTTCTGTGAAAACTATTTTTCTATCCTTATCATCCTTAAAGAATTCAGAAAGACTAGTTCCTAAAACCTCTAAAATAATTTCTAAGGTTTCTAAAGAAGGAGAAACCATATTGTTTTCAAGCTGTGATATATATCCTTTAGTTAATTCGCATCTATTCGCAAGTTCTTGCTGAGTAAGCATTAAAAGTTTTCTTTTTTCTTTTATTTTATTACCTAAATTAAACATATCTAATCGCCTCTTCCTTGTTTACAATTCCTAAACTCAAGGTTAAAAATCCCTAAACATCGATATTATAATATGTTTGTTTTGTTTTTTCAACAAATAAAGAAAAAAAGCTTCATTTTTTGAAGCTATTTTCCTATTCATATAAAATAGATACCTTTCTATTTACAATCGATATTAAATTATCTTCCTTTAAATACTTTAATTCTCTAAACATAGCACTTCTATTTACAGATAAATAATCTGCTAAATCCTTTAAAGACATACTTAAATAGAAAACCTTAGAATGCTTCTTTTCCTTTTCAATATTAAAGTATTCAATGATTCTATCTCTTATACTCTTTTTAGTTAAGATTCTAAGTCTTTGATTTAATAAATTTGATCTTTCTATCATTATTCTAAATAAGTTTTTAATAAAGGTATTATAATAATCTCTTTGATTTAATGAATTACCAATTAAGGTTGAATAATCAATAACTACTACTTTACTTAAATCAGTAGCATACATTTTCGTATCTATATTATTAATATCTGATATATTAGTACCAAATATAGAATCCTTTTTATATTCTTCAATTAATATTTCTTCACCTGTATAGCTATTTAATATAAGTTTAGCACTACCTTCTAAAATAATACCTATCATATTCTTTGTATTAATCAAGGTGATGATTTCATCACCCTTATTTATATAGTAAATATGACCGTTTAAGCCTTCTATTAATTTTTCTTTTTCCTTATCAGTTAATGTGTCAAATGGTGACATAATTTCATCCCCTTTAAAATATTTTAACAATAATCTAAAAAAGTTGCAAGTGCAACTTTATTGTTTTATTTTTTTATTGTATAATTTCTATGTATTTTGAATGAGGGGGAACGAATATGAAAATAGTAAAAAGAGATGGGCATATAGTTGATTATGATAAGTCTAAGATTGAAATAGCAATCGAAAAAGCTAATAACGAAGTTAATGATGATGAAAAAATTTCTCATGAGCAAATCACACAAATCATTAAGTATATCGAAGGATTAAAGAAAAAAAGAATTCTAGTTGAAGATATTCAAGATATCATTGAACAAAAGTTGATGGAATATGATAAATATGCTTTAGCTAAGATTTATATTACATATAGATATACTCGTGAGTTAGTTAGAAAGGCAAACACAACTGACCAAACAATTAAGGAATTAATTGAAGGTGAAAATGAATATTGGAATAATGAAAATTCTAATAAGAATGCTGATTTAGTAACTACTCAAAGAGATTATTTAGCAGGTATCACTTCAACAGATATTACAAGAAGATTTTTACTTCCTGAAGATATCGTTAAAGCACATGATGAAGGCATTATCCATTTCCATGATGCTGATTATTTCGCACAAAATGCTTTACACAATTGTGAATTAATCAATCTAGAGGATATGCTTCAAAATGGTACAGTTATCAACAACGTTAAAATTGATAAGCCACATAGATTTATCACAGCAGCTACTATCGCAACTCAAATCATACTAGCCGTAACATCTTCTTCTTATGGTGGAGCAACAGTATCTTTATCTCATTTAGCACCATTTGTAAGAGCAAGTTACGAAAAATATTATAATAAATATATCCAAAGAGGCTTTTCTGTAGAGGATGCGAACAAATTCGCAACTGAAGATACAGACAAAGAAATCGAAGATGGTGTTCAAACTTTTAATTACCAAGTTAATTCAATGACTAACACTAATGGTCAAGCACCATTTTTAAGTGTAAATATGTATTTAGGTGAAACTGATGAATATAAGGAAGAATTAGCTAAGATTATTGAAGAATTCTTAAAACAAAGAATTCAAGGCTTTAAAAATGAAAAGGGTGTATATGTTACACCTGCCTTCCCTAAGCTATTATATGTATTAGAAGAAGATAATATTCATAAGGATTCTAAATATTATTATTTAACAGAGCTTGCTGCTAAATGTACTGCAAAAAGAATGGTTCCAGATTATATTTCTGAAAAGAAAATGCTTGAATATAAGATTGATAAGAATGGAAATGGAAACTGCTACCCATGTATGGGATGCCGTTCATTCTTAACTCCTTATATTGATCCTAAAACTAATAAGCCAAAATATTATGGAAGATTCAACCAAGGTGTTGTAACAATTAATTTACCTGATGTAGCATTATCAAGTGAAAAGGATTTTGATAAATTCTGGCAAATCTTTGATGAAAGATTAGAATTATGTCATAAGGCATTACAAATCAGACATAAGAGATTAGCAAATGTTACAAGCGATGTTGCCCCAATTCTATGGCAATATGGTGCTTTAGCTAGACTTAAAAAGGGTGAATCAATTCACGAATTATTACATCATGGCTATTCTACTATTTCATTAGGCTATGCAGGATTATATGAATGTGTTAAATACATGACTGGTAATTCTCATACAGATAATGGTGATGGTAAGGATTTCGCCTTAAAGATTATGAAGCATTTAGTTGATGCATGTAATAAGTGGAAGGCTGAAGAGGATATCGATTATTCAGTATATGGTACACCAATTGAATCTACAACATATAAGTTTGCAAAATGCTTAAAGGAAAGATTCGGTACTGTTAAGGGTATCACTGATAAGAATTATATTACAAATTCATATCATGTACCTGTATTTGAAGAAATTGATGCCTTCACTAAGCTAAAGCTTGAAAGTGAATTCCAACAATTATCTCCAGGAGGAGCAATTTCTTATATTGAAACTCCAAATCTTCAAAACAATATTGAAGCTGTTTTATCAGTTATCGAATTCATCTACAACAATATTATGTATGCTGAATTAAATACTAAATCAGATTATTGTCAAAAGTGTGGTTACACAGGAGAAATCTTACTTGATGATAAGTTAGAATGGTATTGTCCAAACTGTGGTAACAGAGACCATAATTTATTAAATGTTGCAAGACGTACTTGTGGCTATATCGGAACTAATTTCTGGAATAAGGGTAGAACTCAAGAAATCAAGGAAAGAGTATTACATATCGATAATAAGGTATTATAATGCGTTACAATCAAATTAGAAAAATGGATATTTCAAACGGTCCAGGAGTAAGGGTATCACTCTTCTTCCAGGGCTGTCACTTCCATTGTAAGGATTGTTTTAATTCTGATACCTGGGATTTCAATAAGGGTAAACCCTTTACCGATGAAGTTATTGATGAAATAATAAAAATTGCTGATTTTGATTATATTAATGGCCTATCTATTTTAGGCGGAGAACCAATGCATCCAACAAATGTGCCTGGCACTATTTCTTTAGCAAAGAAATTTAAAGAAAAATACCCTAATAAAACCATTTGGGCATGGACAGGATATAAGTTTGAAGATATTCCTAATAAGGATGCCCTACCTTATATTGATGTATTAGTTGATGGTCAATTTATAACTGAGCTATATGCACCAAATTTAAAATGGAAGGGTTCAGCAAATCAAAGAGTAATTGATGTTAAAAAGACATTAAAAGAAAATAAAATAATAGTTATTGAGGACTAGTTTAGACTAGTCCTTTATTTTTGGCTTGCTTTTTTATTATAAATATTTATAATAATAGAGGTGATAAAATTATGGAACAACTTAAAAAATTAAATTTTAAGGTGACAGGTAAGGAAGTTTTATTAGATCTTCTTTTCTGTTTAATATCTGGAGTTATAGTTGCATTAGCATATCATATTTTTTCAACTCCTAACGACTTCGCTCCAGGTGGTGTATCAGGTATTGCTTCTATCCTTTCATATTTAACAAAGTGGAATATGGGATGGTTTATGATTATATGTAATGCCCCAATATTTATTCTAGTTTGTATATTTGTTTCTAAGAAAACAGGTGCAATGCTACTTCTTTATATGGGAGTTCAAGCAGGTGCATTACTTTTATTAGAATATATTAAATTCCCTACATATGTAGCTCCAAATAATTTAATATTTGCATGTATTGGTGCTGGTGTTGTATCAGGATTTGGTTTTTCTATTATGCTTAGACGTTTTGGTGCATCAGGTGGTACTTATGCTATTTCATCATTAATTAAGCATTTCAAGCCTGAAACTAATGTAGCATATGTTTCTTTCTTACTAGATTCAAGTGTAGTTATCCTAGCTTACTTCTGTTATAGCTTTAATGTTAATGAACCATTTAAAACATTAGATAATTCACTTGCAACATTAATAAACCTATTTATCGCAAATGTTATTGTAAACATAATGCTTTCTGGTTTAAAGAATGGCTATAAGCTAGAAATCATTACAACAAACCCTGATGAAATTACAGAAAAGCTATTAAGCTTACATTTAGGTGTAACTGAAATCAATGTTAAGGGTATGTATACACATGAAGATAAATATGAATTAGTATGTATCATAAGAAAAAGATATATGGGTGTTGTCTTAAAGATATTAAAACAATATCCAACAACATTCTGTTGTGTAACAAATGTGTCTGAGGTTATTGGTAAATTTGAGCGTTAAAAAAGAGTGGAAAATTTTCCACTCTTTTATTTTTACTTCCACAAAAAATCAAGCCAAGTAAATATCTCATTTCTCCAAGATATTTCATTATGATCTCCAAATTCATTTTTATGCATATATGTTTTAACACTTCTATTTTGTAGATGATATTCTATTTCATACATATTATTTATACAGAAGCTTCTTAATGCATAATTATCTCCATATTCATTTGTTCCATAAGAGAAAAATACCTTTGTATCAGGAGATATATCTTCATGATATATATCATGAGTTAAAACATATTTTGTATCCATTATAGATGGTGATATTGCGGCAACCTTAGAAAAATATCTATTATATTTTACTGTGGCATAAATTGCTGTAACACCAGCTGATGAGCAACCCGCAATTTGTGTTGTTTCTCTAAAAGGTAATGTTCTATAATTTGAATCTATAAATGGCTTTAAATCATCTATAATCCATCTAAGTAGCGCATCTCCATTACCATCAATATTTCCAAACATCCGGCTATAGATATTATATGGACAATGCTCCTTTACTCTTTCATATTGATCACGAGGCTGTTCAATTCCTACAACTATGAATTTCTTATCATAGTTTTCTAAATACCATTCTAGCTGCAAGCTCATACCAAATAGTGAATCACCATCAAAAAAGACATTATTACCATCTAAAAAATATATTACTGGATATTTTTCAAAAGATTCATAATAATTATTTGGTATATATAAATGAATTCTTCTATTTTGATTTACATATGGAAAAAAGTGATCAAATTTTAAAACCATAACTATCCACCTCTTATATTAATATCATAACATTAAAATAAAAATAAAAAAATAGAAACCATTAAATGATTTCTATCTTAAAAAGTGTCTTCTTAATACTCTTTTACTTGTTATTAATTCTAATGCATCTGGAACAACAGAAACATTTAAGAAATTATGCTTATCAAACATTTCTCCATCTGTATTATAAGCAATACTTTGAACTGATGTTATTTTAAAGCTTGATGCATCAAAATTAACTATATTATGCTTATATGATTCACCAAATAATAAGAACATTCCAAAATCAATAACATTCATAAATTTATTTGTTTTTCTAATTAATGTTATTCTTATCTTTTTATCATTTAAATATATTCTTCTTTTTCTATGAATCTTAAAGCCTGCAAGATATCTTGTATTTAAAGCTAAGAATAAGCTGAATTCTCCATTAACTACAGTACCATCAGATGTTTCTAGCTCAAAGCTTACTGTTTTTGTATCCATATATGATTTTAAACCTTGAATATAATAGCCAAATTTACCGATACCTTTTTTTAATTCACGCTTTGTATCATAGCTTATTTCTGTTAAACATCCAGCAGCAAGTCCATAATAAAAATATGCATCATTAATTTTAAAGATATCAATAGATGTTGTGTGACCAGCTAAAATAGTTTTTAATGTTCTCTTTAAATTTCTATTTAAGCCTAATGATCTTGCAGAATCATTACATGTTCCAGCAGGAATATAGGCAATAGTTGGTCTCTTTTCCATTTGCATAACGGCATTAACGACCTCATGGACAGTTCCATCTCCACCTACGCATAAGATTAAATCATATTTATACCCTTTTAATAATATATGATCCGAAAAAGAGCCTTTATATAATGATTTATGGAAATCAACTATATCATATTTAGTTTTAAGTGTAGCAGCTATATAATCAAGCTTTTTTATAAATCTACCATTGCCTGAATATGAGCTATATAAAACTAACGCACGCAAAAAAAGTTCACTCCCCTAAAGATAATTAATTATCATTCGTTTAAGAACGCGTCAAACTTTCTAACCTTTTGTCTTTCTCCTACAACTGAAATAATATCACCAGGATTTAATAAATCAGTACCACGAGGAATAATGAATTCATCATTTCTAATAACACCAACGATATTTACATCAAATTTATCACGGACACTTAATTCAACTAATGTCTTAGGTTCAAAGTTTTTACCAACTGAAACCTTAACAATAGCGTAATCCTTAGCTAATTGATAATAATCTAATAAGCTATCAGATACGATTGAGTTTGCTAAAGAAATTGCTGATGCTTCTTCAGGTACAATAACATCAGTTGCACCTAATTGCATAAATACTTCTCTATGACCGATTTCATCGGCTCTTACTGTGATAGTTTTAACACCAATCTTTTTTAAATTTAAAACAGTTAAAATAGATGCTTGTAAATTATTACCAATACATACAACCGCATGATCAATAGATGCAGCACCTAAATCTTGTAATACAGAATATTTTGTAGCATCTGCAATAACGCAATTATTAACCTTTGTTGATATATTTTCTACAGCTTCTTCATCAATATCAACAGCTAATAAATCTGAATTTAATCCAGCAAGTGTTAAAGCAACACTAGAACCAAATCTACCTAAACCTATAACTATGAAGCTTTTTTTCATTATCCTATGTACACTCCTTCTTCAACATATTTAATCTTTTCTTTTGTATCATTCATAAAGTTTCTATTAACAACACCAATGATTGTTAATGGTCCTAATCTACCAAATAGCATTAAAAAGCAAATAACTAATTTTGAAAACCAATTTAATGACGTTGTAATACCCATTGAAAGTCCTGTTGTTGAGAATGCTGATACAACCTCAAATAAAACCTTCTTAAATGCTAGTTCTGGTTGAACAAGACTTATTAATAATAATCCTAAACAAATTGTTAATATCGCAACAACGAATAAGACAAATGCTTTAAAGATTGCAGTTTCAGGAATCTTTCTTTTAAACGCTTTTGCCTTTTTACCGCTTGCAAAATAATAAATAGAAATTAATATTACCGCAAATGTTGTAGTTTTAATACCACCACCTGTTGAAATAGGTGATGCACCTATAAACATTAGCATAATAATTATTGCGTATGTTGCTGATGGAAGTTCAGTCATATCAACTGTTGTAAAACCTGCAGTTCTTGTTGTAACTGATGTAAATATAGCTTGAAGCCAAGTCATATTATTCATACTAAGCTTTAATAATAAAGTTCCAAATACAATTAATAATGCTGATGTAATAGTTGTTATTTTTGAATGTAGCGTTAAAGCTTTCCACTTTCTTTTTTTAACAATATCATCTATAACAACAAAGCCCATAGATCCTAATATAATCATTAGGATAGTTGATGAATTAAGAATGATATTACTACTAAAATCAATCATACTTTCTTCGCCAAACATATCGAAGCCTGCATTATTAAATGAGGCAACTGAGTGGAATATTGAAACTCCAAGTCCACGCCAGAAATCATCATAATATGGAACTAAGGCAAACATATTAATGATAACACCAACTGTTTGAATAATTAACGCTGTTAAAATAATCTTTCTAACCAAAGAAACAATACCCTTTGCAGAATTTTGATTTAATGCTTCCTTAATTAAAAATCTATTACTTACTCCTATTTTCGCTCCCAAAATTGAGAAGATAAAAACTCCAATTGTAATTATTGATAATCCACCTATCTCCATTAATAAGCACATTACAATTTTCCCAAACAAACTCATTTGATTAGCTATATTAACAGTGGCAAGTCCTGTAACACATGTTGCAGATGTAGCCATAAATAGCGAATCAATAAACCCAAAGGATTTTCCATCTTGTGATGAAATTGGTAATAATAGAAGTAAAGTTCCAACTAATATTACACATAGGAAGGAAAATATTATTAACATGTAAGGATGTATTTTTCTAACCTTCATATATTTATATCTCCTATTAGCTGATATTATACTATAATTTGTGAAAATCAACAAGTTTTATAGAAAATTAAAAGAGCTCTAAAGAGCTCTTAATTTCTCGTTATTCAGGTAAAGCCTTACTTACAGCCATTGCTAAAGCGCCAGTACCAATATGGCATGAAACAGATAGAGAAAGTGGTTGGCATACAACTTCATATCCTGGGAATTCCTTTTTAATCATTTCAACAAATTCTAAGGCATTTGTTTTATCTACGCCACTATAGGCAACCTCTAGATAAATATTATCTGTCCTTCCATCGATATCCTTTAATCTTGTATTAATATCTTCAATACATTGTTGAAGCATAATTCTTTTTGCATTTTCTAATGTTCTATTAAGCATTCTAAATTTATCTAATTTAAAACCTTGAATAGTTAAAATAGGCTTTATCTTTAATAATCCACCAACTGCGGCAGCGGCAGGTGTGATTCTTCCACCCTTTTTTAAATACTTTAATGTATCAACCATAATATAAATAGTTGATTGGAATTTAACTTCTTCTAATAAATCATGAATTTCTTTTCCACTATATCCTTTATTCTTTAATTCAATAGCGTCTAAAACAGATTGTCTTTGAGTTACAGATATTCTTTGATTATCAACAACAAATACCTTTCCCTCATAATTAGCTTGTGCTGCAGCCTTAGCTGATTCGCATGATTTAGAAAGACCTGATGACATAGGAATATAAACTACTGATTCATAGTTTTCTAATAATTCATCCCAAACTGATGAAACCATTCCAATTGAAGGTTGAGATGTTGATACATTAGCTCCAGCAACAAGCTTTTCATAGAATTGCTCTTGAGTTAAATTAATATCCTCAAAGTATTCCTCACCATCAATTGTAAATGGCATAGGAATAACCTTAATTCCTAATTCTTGACCTTCTTTTTGAGTGATACCACTATTACTATCAGTTAATATAGCTACTTTTTCCATAACACACATGGCATAATTTTAAATTATGCGCTCCTCGCTTTCAAAAGTTGATAATACATCAACAATTTAAATCACATTTCGACATATTATATCAAACGCCATAATAACTGTCAAATATATGTCTTATTCGATATTTTAATATTATATCAATAATAGCTTATTTTTTTATTATAACTCCTTGTATTCAACATCGATAATTTCTCTATTTGGAGTTTGTTTATTGTTATTATTATTTCCATTTTTATTCTTATGCTCAATAACAATATTTAAAACAATATATAAAGCACCAATAGCCATTAAGAATCCACCAAATACCTTTAATACTATATCTAATATAGCTTCAGCTGGAATAAAGAATAATAATACTGCAGCAATAAAATAAGGAATTGCTTTAATTAATTCATGCTTCTTATCATTTGATAAGACTATTCTTACAATTGGTAATACAACTAACCATACACCTAAAATAACAGCTAAGACTGCATTATGCTGGAAGATAAATACAAATCCTATAATAACAGAAACTAAAGCCATTATTGCATATGGATAATATCTATTATCCTTACTTCCCATCATAAAATAATAAATACATGGTACTAAATTTAAACCAATAATAATGATTCCAAGTACTATAAATATAATATCAATTAATACATTAGATGGAATGCATAAAAATGCTAATCCAATAAGAATATAAACAATTGGTGTTACCCAATTAACTATTCTTTCCTTTTGATATAAACTTTCCATAACAATCACCTCTTTTTTATAATATCACAAAATAATAATTAAATAAAAGAAAAAGCATAAGCTTTAAAATATGCTTATGCCTTTTAAGCTACATTGTTTTATCATTTTCTAAATCATTTTGAATTTCATTATTAATTATATTATCATTTATCTTTGAATCGTCAATCTTTAAATCTAAATCCTTCTGGAATTTATCTTGTTCATCAACAATAACATCCTGTTGAATATCAATTTCAGCGTCTTTGAAAGTATTCTCCATTTTATCAATTTCACGTTGACGATATATAGTTTCTAAAACACCAAAGCAAAGAAGAGCTCTTTTTTTTGAAGTTCCAGATAAATTTTCAATATCTTCTAATTTAGGTAAATGATCAGTTGTTTTGAAAGCAGGAATCTTGTGATGAAGATATGCTTTAGTAGCTTTCTCTAAATTATCTAAATTTCCAAAATTTTTATTCTCAGGATCTTGGAAATCTAAAAAAGCAGATTTAAAATTTTTGTATTCTTGAGATGTGGTCTTAAAGAAATTTTCAAAAAATCCACCTTTTGTATACTCGAATATAGCTTCATTGGTAATTTTATTTGAAGGGAATAATTTATCAGTCAACCTATTTCTAAATGATTTCACACGACCTTTTGGTGCAAATAATTTATAATTATATCCATATTTAATTATATAAACTGATAATTTAGCAAGATTTGCATCCAAATCTAATAAAACTTGATTATCGTTATCATTATTATACTTTTTAGGTTCGATTCTTATCTTTTTTTGAATCAATTCTAATGGATTTTTGATAAATAGCTTTTGTTCTGCTAGCAATTTTTGATTAGTTTTTTTGTTATAAGGATTAATAACATCATCGGCTACTTTTTTATTATTTATCCTCTCATATTCTTCTTTTACTTCAATTAATGAATCAATAAAGCTATCTTTAGCGTGATAGATTAATTCATCTAAACTAAAATCCTCTTCCCCTTCTAATCCATAAGACAAAATATAATCACATATAAATTCAAATTTTTGATCAAGATCTAGTGTTTTTGATTTTTTATCGAAGTCATCAATTGAAAGATTTCTATAAATTTTAGGTAATTTAGGCATACTTTTTACCTCCCTTTTGTAACACTTTAACATTTCTACTGCCACAAATGTGCAACAAAAAGAAATCATTCATCATTTTTTAATTCATCAATAGAAACATTTTTAGTTAAAAGATCGATAAATGTTATTGTAAAATTCTCTTCATAAAAATTAATAACTGATGTAATGCACAAAAAACGGTCATATACACCAATGATCTTAGCTTTAATATTCTTTAATTTTTTTCTTTTAGAGCTTAAGTCAACATGAATGATAGGGCTTTTATTAAAAATATCAATTAACCTTTCTCTAAGACTAGTAAAATCAGAATAATCCAATGGCTTTTTTTCCATTTTTTCACCCTCTTGTTATTCTAATTATAGCATAATTTAATATTTTTTGTAAGTAAAAAAACAAAAAGAGAGTTAATCTCTCCTTTGAATATATTTATATAAAAAACTTAATTAGATTAAACTTTTATAATTTCTACCTTCTTTACATTTTTACATTCTATTTCAACGCAATACGAAACAGTAGAAAAAACTTGGCTTATACCTTGTGAAGTTCTTTCAACAGAAATTTCAAGTTTATTAATATTCTTTACAATTTCTTTTAAAGCATACTTATTCGCATTTGTTGAATCTCTAATATAAATTATTACTAGGGAAGAATTTAAAAAATAATCTTTCGAATAATCATGAATATTATTATAATTAACATTTTCACAATAATCATCATAATTGTTTAATATTTCATAAAAGTAATCATTTATTTCTACTTCACATTTAAAATCATTAATTTCATACATTTGAGCATTTATAGTTGTTTTACTACAGCTAGCCAATCCAAACAACAACATAAATAATATATACATTTTTTTCATATGCTATCACCTTCAAGATACTGACTATGCAAGAGCTAGATGCTCTGTCGAGTCATTAATTTCACCCTCTTGTTATTCTATTTATAACATAATTTGGTATTTTTTTTAAAGTAAAAAAAACAAAAAGAGAGTTAATCTCTCCTTTGAATATATTTATCATATGCTTTTTTAATTAAGGCCAAAGCCTCTTCAACTCTTTTTCTTGTTGTTGCAAGATTGATTCTTAAAAAGCCTTCTCCAGTCTTTCCATAGGCTAATCCATCAGCTAAATAAACATCAACTTCTTTATAAATAAAGTCTCTTAATTCCTTTGAATTAATACCATTTAGATCAACCCAAGCTAAATATGTTGCGTTACCATCAATAACATGTAATCCTTCTAAATTATTATCAATGAATTCTTTAACAATATCTCTATTCTTAAATACATATTCATTCATTTCATCTAACCAAGGCTTTCCTTTAGTAAAGGCTAATTCTGGTGTAATAACAGCTAAGGTATTTCCTTCTGCACATTCATCTGTATTTAAGCCTCTTTCAAATAAAGCCTTAATTTTTTTATTTGGAACAACTGCGGCAGATGTTTGCATACCAGCTAAATTGAAGCATTTAGTTGGGGCAATAAGTGTTACAGATATATCCTTATTAACCTCTGATACACTCGCAAAAGGAATATATTCGAATCCTGGTCTTACAATATCACAATGAATTTCATCAGATATAACTGTTACATTATATTTTTTAGCTAGCTCTCCAACCTTAATTAATTCATCCTTAGTCCAAATCTTTCCAATAGGATTATGGGGATTACAGAAAATTAATAATGTTGTTTTTTCTAAGCGTAATTTATTTTCTAAATCTTCAAAATCAATTTCGTATTGATAATTATTATACTTTAAAGGTGATTCTAATATAACTCTTTTATTATTTCTAATCGAATTAAAGAAAATATTATATACAGGAGTTAATATAACTACATTATCACCAATAGAAGTTAAGCTTCTTACTGCTGAAGAAATTGATGGTACAACACCTGTTGAAAAGATAATCCAATCACGCTCCATCTTAAAGTGATGATATTTATCCCACCAATTAATATATGAATCATAAAATTTATCATTTAAAACATTATAGCCATAAATACCTTCTTCAATTCTTTTTAAATAGCCTTCAGTAATTTCAGGTGCAGTTTTAAAATCCATATCTGCAACCCACATAGGATAATTAGAATTAACCTCATCCCATTTTAAGCTATTAGTATTTTTTCTATTTGTTTCAAAATCAAAATTATATTTCATAAGCTATTCTCCAACAATTACATTTTCCTTTGTAAATAAAATATTCTTATCATCCAAAATTAATTCATCATATCCTAAGCACTTAATTACACCCTTAGAAGGATTTTTAATAGAATCAACTTTAGAATTAATTTGTGCATCAACAGTTGAATATTCAAATGCTAAATCAGTATTCTTTAATGTACAATTAATTAATTTTAAGTTTTCCATATAACAGAATCCTTGGTGAGATTCAATTTCACAATTAATAAATGTTACATTCTTAGAATTCCAACCAATGTATTCACCAACAATCTTAGTGTTTTCAACTACTACATTTTCACAATTCCAGAAAGAATCCTTCGCTTTTAAAATAGAATTCTTAACTACAATATCTTTTGCACCATCAAGCACATAGTTACCATTTAATGTTAAATTATCGATATTAACACCTTTAGAATTCATCAATAGATAATCACCTTTAGCAACAACATTCTTTAATGTTACATTTTCACAGCTCCATAAAGTTTCTGTTGCATCCTTAAATTCAGAATCTAAAATAGTAATATTCTTACTTCTTCTAAATTCCTTTGGTGCAATAATATTACAATTATTTAAAGTTATGTTTTCAGTATACCAAATACCTGATCTACTCATAACCTCAAATGTTGTATTAGATACCTCTACATTTTTAGAATACCATAAAGGATATTTCCAGCTAAATGTAGAATTCTTAACAACTATATTTTTGCTTTCCTTTAATGGTGATTCACCATTTTGAAAAACACAATTATCAATTTCTAAATTATTTCCTTTAAAAAGAGCTCTTTCGCCCTCATATGTACTATTTAATAATTTCTCCATTATCTTACCTCCAAGATTTAAGCAAAGGTATTATAACACTAAAATACATTTTATACAATTAAATTTTATGATTATAAGTAATTTTGCGATATTTTTTCCGTTTTCTTTCAAACGTAAGCATTCACACATATTATATCATTAAATTCTACACTTTTTTATTATTTTATGTTAAAATAATACAAATCACGTTAAAGGGGAGCGTTATATGATTTATTCATTTCAAGTTGCGGGTGTGATTATAATTTTCATATTAGTATCATTCTTTTTAGCCCAGACTAGATTGACACTTAAATCAGGAAGACTATTTTTAATAGTTTGTTTTTTAACGTTCGTTTTACTTTTCTTAGATATTTTTTCTATCATTTGTATAATGAAGCCTGAAATATTTCCTAAACCTTTAACCGATTTTTTATGTAAGTTATATTTAGTATTTTTGATTTTAGAATCGACATTCGCGTTGGTTTACATCATAAGAGATATTGATAAATATAGTAAAAAGAAACGAAAAATATTCTATGCACTACATTTTGCATATATGATATTAGCTGCAATATTGATTCTTCCAAATCAAATTGTTGAGGTGTATGATGCTTCAAGTCATGTATTATATACAGAAGGTCCAAGCTGTATGATATGCTATATCATGTCTGGCCTTGTAATGATTACTACTATTATTTATGTTGTTATCTTCCGTAAGCATCTTAATAAGGCAAATAGAGATACAATTATTGTATGGATGGCATTTTGGATTATAGCTGCTGGTACTCAATTTTTTAATAAGCAAATGCTTGTTGTAGGATTTGCTTCTGCTTGCTCATTAATTATTATTTATATTAATCTAGAAAACCCAGCCTTAATCATTGATAAGAAAACAGCTAAATTTAAATTCGAACTATTAGAAGAGCTTATTGCCGAATTAAAGGATAAGAAAATTGATTATAAGGTTGTTTATATTGTATTAGATAATAAGTCAAACGATACATCACTTAAAAATGATGCATTAATGGCTATATCTAACGCTTTATCTACATTTACAAACACAAAAATAAATGCGGTAAGAAATAAATTCTTAACATTTAGAAGTGAATTTGGTTTTGTAAATATATTATTAAATTCATCAACAACTGAATTTTTCGATATTTTTAATACTAATTTAGGAAACATCCACTATAGCAATAGCTATAGCGAAGCATATGATATTAAGTATTTAATATTAGAAAATAGCTTTATCATTAAAAACTATGATAACTTAAAGAATATTTTGGATGCAATACTTGAAAAGAATTTAATTCCTATTAATAAAGAATTTAATTACATAGATGCTTCTATTAAAAAAATAGAAGAAATCCAACAAATGGAAAAAAATGTTAATTATGCAATTCAAAACGATTTAATTGAAGTTTATTATCAACCAATTTATTCTAGAATTGATAAATCATTCACATCAGCTGAAGCCTTAGTAAGAATTAAGGATAAGGATGGAAATATCATTTCTCCTTCTTCATTTATAGAGCTTGCTGAAAAAAATGGTTCTATTTCAGTTTTAGGTGAGATTGTATTTAAAAAGGTATGCCAATTTCTAAGCACAACAAAAATTAAGGAATTAGGCCTACATTATGTTGAGGTTAATCTATCAGTTGTTCAGTGTGGTAATCCTGAGCTAGCCGAAAGATATATTAATATAATGAATGAATATAATGTAGATCCAGCCCAAATCAATTTAGAAATTACAGAAACTGCATCTTCTAACCTAAGAAAAACAATGCTTAGAAACATGCAAAGATTAATTGAATATGGTGTATCATTTTCCTTAGATGATTTTGGTATGGGTAATTCAAATATTAACTATGTTATTGAAATGCCTGTTGAAATAGTTAAGTTCGATAGAGTATTAGTTAATTCATTCTTTACAGATGAAAAAGCTAAGATTATCTTTAAAAAGGTAATTGAAATGATTAAATCATTAAAGCTTTTAATTGTATTTGAAGGAATTGAAGAACAAAAACAATTTGATGATTCAATAGATTTAGGAATTGAATATATTCAAGGCTATTATTTTTCAAAGCCTATTCCAGAAAAAGATTTCATTGAATATTTAAAAGAAAATAATAAATAATTAAAAAAGCTCCGTAAGGAGCTTTTATTATTCTACTTCTTCTTTTAATTCTAATTTTTCTTTTTTTAATACAATACTAATTCTAATAATTGAAATTATTACTAATACTAAAGTAATTATATTAAAGATTAGTATTGGATATAATTGGATAAAGAATCCATATAATGCCCATACAATTGAATTTAATCCTAAAGCAATCTTTATGATCAATTCACTTTTTATTTCTCTCATTTCAATCATAAATGAAATTATTACACCAGATGAATATATTATTGTACCCATAATAGGTAAATATCCATACCAAATATTACCATTTGAATTATAATTAATGATTATACCTACTGTTACCGCAATACAAACACAAGATATAGTAATGATTAGTTTAGCAATTTTGTTTTTCGTATTAACAAAAAGTAAAATTATATTTCTAATTAAGGATACTCCTTCTTGAACCATGCCACTATAGGCCTTTTGTAAATATTCAGCAATAACAGCTAAAATATAATTTGATGATTGCATTAAAAGTATATTTCTTTTTTTCTTAAATATAGATGATAGTGTGAATAGTGCATTACCAATAAGTGATAATATATTCGCAACTAAAAGTATTATTTCTGCCTTACTCATTTTAAATCCTTCTAGCTTATAAAGCTAATTTATTTTCATATACTTACTCCCAAAGTATAACTATTTTAAGCTTAAATATTTATAATCTCCTAAGAATTTTTCATAATCAGCTCTATTATATTTATAAGCTCTTGCCATTCTAATAAAATAAACAACTATAAATAAAGCTTTCTTATATTTTTCTTTTCTATCAAAATAGCTAATAATAAATTCTAAATCTAAATTATCTGTTATAGAATAATCAGATAGTATTGCATAATAAAAATCATATAAATAATCTCCAACTGCGCCAATTGGATCAATTACATTAATTAATTTATCCTTTACAATAAAATTATGAACTCCTAAATCACCATGAAGTAAATATTTATCCACTTTTTCTTTTTTAACCATTTTTAAAGCCTTTAAAACGATTTTTAAATCAATCTTTAATTCTTTATCTAAAAGAGATTTAGAATATTCAAATTCGTCTAAAACAAATTCATAAAAGCTTTCCTTTTCATTATCTAAATAGCCAAATTTATGATTATCTATTTTTCTTTCTTCTTTAACTAAATCATAGATTTGATTAATAAGCTTTATCTTACCGTAATCTATATTCTTATCCTCTTCTATGAAATTATAAACCATGTACTTATATTCATTAGAAACATAGATTGCTTTTCTAAATGGCTTTACAAATTTATAATAGCTTTCAAATTCTATAACATTTTTAAAATCTTCTTCATTATATGCTTTTATAATATATAAATCATCGGCATTTAAAATTAAACCATTATCACTTTTGATTTCTTTATATTCTTTAATTTTGACATTCAAATTTGATTCAAAATCCTTTATTAGTAATTCCTTATCCATTTTATAATATATTTTCTAATTCTTTTAATGACATAATATTATAATTCGCAAAAGAATTAGAAAAGTCTCCCTTTCTATTTAAGTATATTGATTTTATATTGGCATTTTTAGCACCTTTAATATCAGAGTCTAATCTATCACCAATCATAATATAATTATCTAAATTATAATCATTTAACAATTTAAATATTTCATTATAAAATCCAACATTAGGCTTATTATATCCTAATTCTTCAGAGATGAATATTTTATCTATATAAGATTCTATTTTAGCTTCTTTAATTCTTCCATATTGGACAAATGCTTGACCATTTGATGCAATATATATTTTATGATTTTTTGATAAATACTTTAATGCATCTAATGAATCATCATATAAATTAGCTTCATATTGAAGCTTATCTATATAATAAAGATTTGCATTAACATAATCACCTTTAATATTTAGAAATTCAAACATAAGCTCAAATCTTTTATTTTGAAAATCTATTCTTTTCATTTTTCCTTCTGAAAAATTTAAGAAAAGTTCTTCATTTATTTTTTTAAAGTATTTTATATCTTCATCTTTAGCATCATAATTTAAAAATTTTTTTAATGTTTTTGTTAAAGCATTTGCTTCACCCTTATGAAAATCTAAAATAGTACCATCTAAATCCAATAAAATATTCATATTATTCACCTAAATTATTTTAACAAAAAAGAAAAATAAAAGGAAGAGTCTCTTCCTTTAGAATAAAGTATATTAATTTATTTGATGGCATAATACATTCATTACATTAATTATTCCATCACCAATTTCATCTAATGTTTGAGGGACCTTTCCTTTAAAGTAATCCACAAACAAATGAATTGTACCATTTGTAATGAAATCTATTTCTGCCTGACGTTTATTTTTATCCTTAGATAAGAAGTTGATTCTAACATCTTTAATAATTACTTCATTACACATATCCTTTAAATCATCAATGAATTTATTAGGTCTATTAGATAAAAATACCTTCTTATATATTTCTTCATTTTCCTTTAATAAGGCAATTAGCTTTTTAATATAGGTTGGATAATTTAAATTCATACTTTTTAAATAATCATTTAGAATACTTTTTAATAGATCAATTATTTCAGCTTCAAATTCTTCTTCAACTGCGTATATATCCATATAATGAGCATAAAATGTTGATTTAGATATATCCGCTCTTTCAATAATTTCTTTTACTGTAATCTTTGTAATATCATTCTTTTCTGAAAGCAATTCAGCAAAAGCTCGCTGGATTGCTTTCTTATTTTTTAATGCATTTCTATATATTGCCATATGATAACGCCTTCATTTCGTACTATTTTTTTAAAAGAGTATGATATCAAACTAAAGTCAAAATATTGACTATTGTTTTCTCTTTTTTTTAGATTATACTTAAAAATGTATCAAATGTCAAACTCGAGTACAAAATTATACTTGAGTGCAAAAGGGAGGATAATATGAGTGTAATTGAAGTTAATCATTTAACAAAAAATTATGGTTCAGGTCGTGGTGTATTTGATGTTTCATTCCAAATAAACCAAGGCGAGGTATTTGGTTTCTTAGGACCTAACGGAGCTGGTAAATCAACAACCATTAGACATTTAATGGGATTTTCTCATCCAGATAGTGGAAACACTAAAATATTAGGTATGGATTCATTTACTGAATATAATTACATTTTAAAAAATGTGGGTTATATTCCAGGTGAAATTGCCCTACCTCAAGGCTTAACTGGTTATGAATTCATTAAAATGATGCAAGATTTATATCATATTCATAATGAAGAAATGTTAAATAAAATGCTAGATTTATTTGAACTAAAAGATAATGTCTTAAAAGGTGATACTAAGCATATGAGCTTAGGTGTTAAAAGAAAGCTTGCGATAGTAACAGCCTTTATGTCAGATCCTGAGGTATTAATCCTAGATGAACCTACATCAGGACTTGACCCTGTTATGCAACAAAGATTTATTGATTTTATTATTGAAGAGAAAAAGCGTGGTAAAACAATTCTTCTTTCTTCTCACATCTTTTCAGAGGTTGATGCTACATGCGATAGAATCGCTATTATTAAAGATGGAAAAATAGTTTCTGAATTTATCGCAAATGATTTAAAGCATGCATCAATTAAACAATATAGAATTGTTTTTAATTCTAAGGATGATTATTTAAAATTTAAAGATAGCTATAATAACAAGATAATTAACATTTTAAAATCTGATGATGATAAAAATAAAGTCTTTATTACATGTGATGATAAAAACATTAATGAAGTAATTTCAGAATTATCAGATTATGAAATAAAAGAATTTAACAATATAAAAGAAACATTAGAAGATTACTTTATGAAATTTTATAAGGAAGATAAAGAATTTGGAGGTAATTTTTAATGGAATTAAAGGAAAAGAATTTAATTGAAATTAAAGGTCTTACCAAAGATTATGGAAATAATCGAGGAATCTTTGATATTGATTTAACTATTAATAAAGGTGAAATGATAGGATTTGTCGGAACAAATGGTTCAGGTAAAACCACAACCATTAGATCTATTCTAGGCTTTATTAAACCAACAGATGGTTTAGTTTATGTTAATGGCTTAGAAGCTTGGAAAAACCAAGCTGAAATAGCTAAGCTTGTTGGATATGTTCCAGGTGAAATTGCCTTTCCTGATTTAAAAACAGGAACAAACTTCTTAAAAAGCCAAGCCGAATATAAAGGTTTAAAGGATTTAAGCTATGCTGATGCATTAATTAAAGAATTACAACTAGACCCAAGAGCAAATTTAAAAAGAATGTCTAAGGGTATGAAGCAAAAGACAGCACTTGTTGCCGCACTTATGGCTGATGCACCAATAATTATTCTAGATGAACCAACAACTGGTCTAGATCCATTAATGAGAGATGCGTTCTTAGACATTATTAAAAAGGAGCATCAAAAGGGTAAAACAATCTTTATGTCTTCTCACATGTTTAATGAAATGGAAGAAACATGTGATAGAGTAGCTCTTATTTCTAATGGTCACATTATTGATATTGCTGATATGCATGAAATTAGAAATAGAGATTTAATTGATTTTAAGATTGAATTTAATGATCAAGATTCATTTAAGAAATTTGAAAAGCTAGGCTTTAATATAACACGTATTCAAGAAAAATATAATCAATATACTATTCAAATTAAAAAGGAACAAATCAATGATTTATTTAAAGCATTAAAATCTTTAAATGTTAAATTTATTTCTGAGGTTAAATATACTCTAGAAAAGCATTTTAAAGAAGTTATGAAGGAGGAGTTTTAAAATGAAAAAGGATAAAAAGAATAATAGATTGTTTTCAAAGGCATTATTTAAACAAAGCTGTAAGGCTAATGGTTTAATGTGGTTAATTATTACAGTAGCTGTATGTTTTACATTATCATGTGTAATGTTAATATCAGGTACTTCTAATATTTCTTCAGTAAAAGATGGTATTCAAGATACAATTATTGAAGAATTAATTAAAAGTGAGGTTAAAAAATCATCAATTAATATTTATGATAATTCAATAACTGGTGAAGAATTATTTGATATAAAGTTTTCAGAAAAATTTGATGAATTAAACACTAAAGAAAACGCAATGGTATTTAATGCATATAAATTAAGCAAAACAACTGACGCAACAGCTGAGGTAACTAATCTTGTAACTGAACGTGTTACAGAAAAGGTAACTGATGCAGTTACAGCCCAAGTTCAAAGTGAAAAGGAAGCAATAGCATTAGAAATTAAAGAAGCTGTAACAGCTGATATGCAAACAACTGAAGCTCAAGCTAAGGTTTTAGCTTATGTTGCTGAAGGTAAAACATTAGATGAATCTAAAGCTTTAGTTATTGCTGAATATACACAAGCTGAAACAGAAAAGATTACAGCTAGTCATATTGCAGCTGCAAAAGCTGATATCTTAGCCAATAAAACTGATGAATATAAGGCAGAAGCTTTAGAGGAATTAAGTGATAATATAAATACTATTAAATCAAATGCCCAAACTGATGTTGAGGATAAATTCAAAGAAATGTATGTTGTTCCAGCATATAAATATGCTGCAAATTCAATTAAAGAATTATATAGTGAAGATTCAACTGAATATAAGGTTACTATGCTTACTATTAATCCAAACCATGTTGCAGATTCTGAATATACTAAGAATAATGAAGAAATTCCTTCTGAATATATTGAAGCTTTCTCAACTTACATGCTTAATGATATTGAAGCATATCAAAATGGTGAAAAAGGTAATTCTTTAGATTTATATGTTAAATCAGCCGAAAGAAAAGACTTTACTGAACAAAGAGCTATTAATTCATGTTCTATGGTTGTATCAGCAAAAATGACTGATAAGGAATACAAACAACAAATTCTAGACATTTTAGCTGATTATAAGGTTGATGAAGCATCTTATGATAATATGGGTTTTAACTATTCTAATGTTCATACTATTTCTTATGAAGCAATGACAGAATTTAAAGATAAGATTAATTATGAATTATCATTATTATCAGATGATATTAAGAATAATGAAGAAACATATAAAGCTAAAGAAAAAGAAATTCATGATAATCTATATTTATCTGTTGCTGGTTCTTTATTAGATAAGCTACCTGAAAATGTATCTGATGGTATTCATGAATTAGGTACAATGGATTTATATGGTTTAATTATTGGTTCAATATTCTTTAAAATGGCAGGACTTCTTCTTCCTATCATTTATGTAATCATGACATCTAATAACCTAATTGCAAGCCAAATTGATACAGGCTCTATGGCTTATGTATTATCAACATCAACAAGAAGAAAAGAAGTTACATTTACTCAAGCAATTTATTTAGCATCATCACTTCTTCTAATGTTTGTTTTCACAACTATTACATCTTGTGTATGCTTCGCAATTGTTGATGTTACAACTGATTTAACTTATTCAAAATTAATATTAATTAACTTAGGTGCATTCGTAACATTATTTGCAATCTCAGGTATTAACTATTTAACTTCTTGTATCTTTGATAGATCTAAAAAAGCAATGGCATTAGGTGGAGGAATTTCAATGTTCTTCTTAGTTGCTACAATGTTAGGTTTATTCGGTTCACCAGTAATTCCTTCTGTTGTAAGAATTAGCGCATTAAATAATTTCAACTATGTATCATTAATTTCTCTATTTGATGTAGTATCTATTTTAAATGGTGAAACT